>ERZ870052.177-NODE-177-length-24370-cov-5.753509_pt1 | contig 24370 bp, 20 predicted proteins | sample MGYA00520889_ERZ870052 | MGnify/ENA primary metagenome ERZ870052 (study PRJEB32232, sample SAMN07284988) | human gut metagenome | biome: human-associated habitat; material: feces | host: Homo sapiens | place: Tanzania | collected 2014-08-14 ...
TCAAAAACAGTCTTAAAAATGCAAGCATTTTACACCTGTTTTATGAAATTTTGCTTGGCTCTGAACAGTTACATTTTCTATAAGCAAATTTCGGCAGTCCGCCTTCTTCCGGAACCTTTACAGATCCCTGGATCAGTGGTAGTGCATAGTCAATGAACTGCTGACCGATATCGGAACCATTTCCTGTGATCCAGTCTAACGGAACTGTTTTTTCCTGATTACAGATGAGATTCACATCTTCAGGAGCGTAAGTGATGTGGTAGTCAGCATCGTCTGTACGGTGGAATGCGATCATCATTCCTGTTGTTCCTTTCAATGCAGCCTGTACTCCGAAAGAACCGGAAGCAATAGCTTCTTTTTCATCTGTCGTAGAAAGCATAGCGGAAGAACAACGCTGGTTGACATTGAGTTCGATAGAACGAACTTTCACGCCGAGGCGGGCTTTTACAAGGTTTTCCAGATATTTTCCGGAACCTGTCAGCATTTTATGTCCGAATGTGTCTACGCCTACATCGCTTGCAAGCTCACAGACAAACTTGCCGTTTCCGTCATTAATTCCTTCAGAAATGCAGACAACCAGGTTGGAAGTATGCTCGAAAGCTTTCTGTACATCTGCAAGGAACTGCTCCGGATCAAATGCAACTTCCGGAAGATAGATCAGAACCGGATTGTCACCTTCGAATTTACGTGCGAGAACACTGGCAGCAGCAAGCCATCCGGCATGACGCCCCATGATCTCAACGATTGTAACAGATTTTTTATTATCATAAACGGAAGCATCAATTGCAATCTCACGGACTGTGGAGGCAACATATTTCGCAGCACTTCCGAATCCCGGAGTATGATCCGTCAGGACAAGGTCATTGTCGATCGTCTTAGGAATTCCGATGAAACGAATCTCACTGTTTACTGTTTCGGCATAGCGGGAAAGTTTGCTTACAGTATCCATGGAATCATTTCCACCGATGTAGAAGAAGTAGCCAATATTGTACTTCTCAAACTTCTCAAAGAGCTGTGGGTAGACAGCATCTGTAAGGTCTTCCGGAAGTTTATAGCGGCAGGAACCAAGATAAGAACCAGGTGTTGTCTTGATCAGTTCAAGTTCACCATTGGCCTCTAACGGTTTCATATCCATCAGGTTCTCATTCAAGAAACCTTCAATTCCGTTGATCATTCCGTAGATTGTTCCGATGACATCCTCACGGTTCAGTGCTTCATAAACAACACCATACAGGCTGGCGTTAATAACTGCGGTTGGTCCGCCGGACTGTCCGACGATTGCGTTCTTCTTCATAAAGATTCTCCTTTGGTTTAAGTTGAGATAGTCGATTTCTGTTGTCAATATATAATAAGAGCTCAATAATATATTGACGATTCGTTATTACTATAGCTGAAAAAAAGAAAATTTACAACAAGAAGTCGAAAAGATGATATAATGAGCGTAAAAGAAAAGGAAGCGACGCCAAAGGCGGCATTTTAAAATGGAGGTTAAACCATGAAATATATTTCATTTGCAATTCCATGTTATAACTCAGAGGCATATATGGAAAAGGCAATCAATTCCATTCTCGTTGGGGGTGAGGATGTTGAGATCATTGTAGTGAATGACGGTTCAAAAGACGGAACTCAGGAAATCGCAGAACGATATCAGGAAAAATATCCGACAATCGTAAAAGCAGTTGCGAAGCCGAACGGTGGACACGGAGATGCAGTAAACTGTGGACTGGAGCATGCGACAGGAAAGTATTTTAAGGTTGTAGACAGTGATGACTGGGTAGACGAGGAAGCACTGTTGAAGGTTCTTGATACAGTCAAAGGATTTGTAAAAGATGAGTCGGAAGTAGACATGGTAATTGCGAACTATGTATATGAAAAAGTCGGCATGACACATAAGAAAGTTATCCGTTACGATAATGTTCTTCCGGAGAATCAGATTTTTAAATGGGAGGACATCGGACATTTCCGTCTTGACCAGTATATCCTGATGCATTCTGTAATTTACCGTACAGAGATGCTTAAGCTTTGTCAGTTAGAGTTGCCGAAGCACACATTCTATGTGGACAATATTTATGTATATTATCCGCTGCCACATGTGCGTACACTTTATTACATGAATGTAGATCTTTACAGATATTTCATCGGACGTGAGGATCAGTCAGTTAACGAGAAAGTAATGATCAGCAGAATCGACCAGCAGCTTTTCGTAACTAAGAAAATGATCTCCATGTATGAACTGCGTCTGATCGGAAGCAAGAAACTGAGAAAATATATGGTGAATTACCTGGCAATCATGATGACGGTTTCTTCTATTCTCTGTATTCGTTCTAAGAAGAAAGAGAATCTTGAGAAGAAGAAAGAACTGTGGGCGTATCTGAAGAAGAAAGACTATAGGACTTACATGAAGATCCGTTATGGAATTCTCGGACAGACGATGAACCTTCCGGGAAGATCAGGAAGAAGAGTATCTTCACTTGCGTATACGGTAGCAAGAAGACTGATCGGATTTAACTAAATAAGCGATTTTTAAGCGACAAAGCTGATGTCTGATAGATGAAAAATCTATTGGATGTCAGCTTTTTGTTTTGTCATCTTTTACCAGTGCCAAAGTTGAATTGCAATTGATTGAAAAAGTGTACCGGGAGATTTTATAATAAGCTCACAAAGAAAAAATAATATAAAACGAGTTGAGAAAATAGTTGATTAAAAAACAAAAATAAAAATTCAGGAGGTAGAGAAATGTTGAAAGATATTTTAGCAGGAAGAATCCAGATCGCGGATAAAGCAGAAAACTGGAAGAAAGCAATTGAGATGGTGATTGAACCAATGCAGAAGGATGGAATTGTAGAGGAACGTTACTTACAGGCAATTTATGAAAATGTTGCTGTGAACGGTGATTATTTTATTATCATGCCAGAGTTTGCAATGCCTCATACAAGACCGGAGCATGGAGCTTTGAAAAATGGATTATCTTTACTGAAACTTAGAGAACCTGTTACTTTTTCAAGTGGACAGAAAGTATCTTATCTGATTGGAATCGCAGCTACAGATTCAGATGCTCATGTAGATACACTGGCAGAACTTGTTGATGTACTGATGGATGAGGAAGTTTTGGAAAAGCTGAAAAATGCAGACAGTGTAGAAGAACTGCAGGAGGTATTTGCATGAAGCGAAAATATAATTATACGGTAAATGGGTTGGAAACGACAGCTGTGTATGATGACTGCACAGTGGAACAGATCTTTTTGCCGGCACTTCGAAAATGGAGTGCATTACAGGAAAAACTTGGAAGGCGAGTGCTGATTTTCCTGTCGGCACCTCCGGGAGTAGGAAAAACTACAACCGCACAGTTCCTTGAATATCTTTCGAAAAGAGAAAAGGATATTCAGGAAATTCAGGCAATCGGGCTGGATGGATTTCATTTCCATCAGGACTACATACTGACGCATGAAGCTTGTGTGGATGGAAAGATGGTTCCTATGAAAGAAGTCAAAGGGTGTCCGGAAACATTTGATATAGAAAAGCTAAAAAAGAAGCTGGCCGAACTAAAAGATGGAACTACAAAATGGCCGATTTATGATAGAAAGATCCATGATGTGGTAGAAGATGCCGAAGAGGTCAAAAAACAAATTGTATTGATCGAAGGGAACTGGCTTCTCCTGAAAGAAAAACCGTGGGATGAACTGATTCAGAAATGTGATGACAGCATATTTATTTCAGCAGATGAAACACTTTTACATGATCGTCTTGTACATCGAAAGATTAGGGGAGGACTCGGAAAAGAAGAAGCAGAAGCATTTTATGAAAAGAGTGATAGTAAAAATGTCAGAAGACTGATGCAGGCCCACTGGAATGCCGGAGAAAACTGGCAGATGAAACAGGATGGAAGCTATGAGCGGATTGAGGAAGGAGGAACAAAATGAAGAAAGGAAGAGCAAAACTACAGGCATTCGGAGGATTCCTGACGGCTATGGTAATCCCGAATATGGGTGCATTTATCGCCTGGGGATTCATCACAGCATTATTTATACCGACAGGATGGATTCCGAATGAACATTTTAATGAACTGGTGCAGCCAATGCTGAATTATCTATTACCGTTGCTGCTTGCATATACAGGTGGAAGCCTTGTGTATGGGCAAAGAGGTGGTGTCGCAGGTGCGATTGGAACGATTGGATTGATCGTAGGTGCCGATATTGCAATGTTCCTTGGAGCAATGATCATGGGACCATTAAGTGCATGGGTAGTTAAGAAATTTGATAAGGCAATTGACGGAAAGATACCAACCGGATTTGAGATGGTAGTAAACAACTTTTCACTTGGAATCATAGCATTCTTATTATGCTTATGTTCTTATTCCTTTATCGGACCGGTTATTGTGGAAGCCAATAATTTTGTTTCTTATCTGATCCAACAGCTTGTGAAGACAGGATTTTTACCAATTCTGTCAGTAATAAATGAGCCGGCGAAAGTATTATTCCTCAATAACGTGATTGATCAGGGAATCTATTATCCGCTGGGAATGCAGCAGGTGGCTGAAGTAGGAAAATCAATTTACTTTACAGTTGCTTCAAACCCGGGAGCAGGACTCGGACTTCTTCTGGCATATAGTGTATTTGGAAAAGGTGAGGCGAAGAAAACAGCTCCGGGCGCATTGATCATTCATTTCTTTGGTGGAATTCACGAGATGTATTTCCCATATGTGTTGATGAATCCGGTTCTGATCATTGCAATGATCCTTGGAAATGGAGCAGGTACATTGGTGTACAGTATTTTGGATGTAGGACTTGTGGCAGGTCCAAGCCCGGGATCAATTTTTGCGTACCTGATGCTGACTCCGAAAGGAAACTTCCTCGGTATCATTGCAGGAATTCTTGTGTCGGCAGCGGTCAGCTTTCTTGTGGCATCCAGTATTTTGAAGGTATCAAAAGGAAAAGGAACGGATGAAGATCTGCAGGCATCTACAGCCCGTTCAAAAGCAATGAAACAGGAAGGAAAAGATATCCTGAAGAAAGAAATGTTATCTGAAACTCCGGTAAAAGAGAAGAAGGAAAAGATTACGAATGTAGCATTTGCCTGTGATGCAGGTCTTGGAAGCAGTGCAATGGGAGCAGGAGCATTCAGGAAAAAACTGAAAGAACAGGGAATTGATATTACGGTAAAACATTATGCAATTGAGCGTGTACCGGAAGAGGCACAGATTGTGGTTACACATGAGAATCTTTTAGAACGTGCCAAAATTGCAATGCCGGATAAGCGTATCGTTACAATTAAAAATTTCCTCGGAGATCCGAATATTAATCTTTTGATCGAGGAGATTGTGAAACAGCAGAAAGAAAGTGAGGATTAAAAACTATGAAAACAACAGCAGCAGTTTTAAGTGGAAAAAAGAAAATTTATCTTCGTGAGTTTGAACTTCCGGAAATCGGGGAAGAAGAACTTCTTGTAAAAGTAATATCAAACAGTATCTGTCTGTCAACTTATAAAGCAGCACTTCGCGGAGAAGAACATAAAAGAGTACCGGAAGACATTTCAGAACATCCGGTAATTACAGGACATGAATTCTGCGGTATCATCGAAAAAGTGGGAGAGAAGCTGCAGGGAAAATTCCAGGAAGGTGAGAAGTTTGTACTTCAGCCGGCTATGGGGCTGGACTCAGGGTATTCAGCCGGATATAGTTACGAATATTTCGGTGGAAATGCTACATATTGTATTATTCCAAAAGTTGCGATCGACTTAGGGTGTGTATTGCCATACAAAGGAAATTATTACGCAAATGCATCTCTGGCAGAGCCAATGTCCTGTATTATCGGTGCTTTCCATGCAACCTATCATACAACTCCATATGTTTATGAGCACGATATGGGAGTGAGAAAGAATGGAAATATTGCACTTCTTGGGTGTGCAGGACCGATGGGAATGGGCGCAATTGATTATGCAGTGAATGGTCCATGGCATCCGAAAAAAGTTGTTGTCGTTGATATCGATGAAGAAAGATTGAAAAGAGCAGAAGAACTGATCACACCGGAGCATGCTGCGAAAGTGGGAGTGGAGTTGATTTATATCAATACAAGGGGAATCGAAAATGTACCGGCGTATCTGCGTGGGCTGACTGATGGAAAAGGATATGATGATGCATTTGTATTCGCGCCGGTACCGGCACTTGTGGAACAGGCAGATGATATTCTTGCAACCGACGGCTGTCTGAATTTCTTCTCCGGTCCGACAGATCCGAACTTTAAAGCAAAATTTAATTTCTACAATGTCCATTATGAGAGTACACATATTGTAGGAACATCAGGCGGGTCTACAGGAGATATGTTGGAAAGTCTGGAACTTTCTTCAGAAGGACGAATTAATCCATCTTTTATGGTTACACATATTGGAGGAATTGATGCAGTTCCGGATACAATCTTGAATCTTCCGGAAATTCCGGGAGGAAAGAAAATGATCTATCCGCATATTCATATGGAATTAACAGCAATCGAAGATTTCGAGAAGCTTGGAAAAGAGAATGAATTATTTGCAGAACTGGCAAAAATCTGTAAAGAGAAGAACGGTATCTGGTGTGAGGAAGCGGAACAGTATTTGTTATCTTATTATCATGTGTTATAATTAGCAAATAAGAAAAAGTAGTGCGGCAAGCTGAGGTGAGAACATGGAATTAACCCCAAAGGCGAAAAAAATACTACAGATCCTGCTTCAGGCAGAAGACAGGATGACTGCCCAGGAGTTGGCAGATCAGATGAGGGTAAGTAAAAGAACAGTACAGAGGGAAATGGACACTGTGAGTGGTTTCCTGAAAGGAACAGGGGTTGATCTGATCACCAAGATGGGAAAAGGCTTCTGGCTTGAGGGAGAAAAAGAAGATAGACAGAATCTGTTGAAAGAACTGCAGAGTAAAGATATGTACGATGCAGGAGATAAAGAAGAACGCAGGAAGCGTCTGATATTAGAAATTCTGAAAGAAAAAGAACTGAAGAAGTTGTGCTGTTATAGTAATAAATTTCAAGTAAGCGAATCTACGATCAGTGGAGATTTAGAAGCAGTGGAACAATGGTTTGCCCAGTATGGAATTGAAATCGTGAGAAAATCAGGAAATGGAATTGAGATTCACGGGAGTGAAGCAGATTACAGAAGAGCAATTCGTGTTTTTATCGAAGAGAATATCAATACCGATTTTCTGAAAGAAATCTATGAGAAAGAGAACTTACCAAATCCTTCTAATCAATTTCAATATGTGGAAATAAAGAAAATTTTCCATGATGATTTATTGAAAAAAGTGTTTGAATGTGTAGAAGAAAATGAAACAGATTTGCTGAACAATCTTACAGAAGCAGCATTTTCAGGATTGATCCTTCATATTACGATTGCAATTAATCGAATTATGAAAGGTGAGATCATTGAAGAAGTACCTGAGTGGGAAAATCAGGTAACAGAAGATGAAGATTACAAAATGGCAGTCAGACTTACGAATGCACTTGCAGAGAAATTTGAAATGGAGATTCCTAAAGTAGAAATTTTCTATATATATCTGCATTTAAAAGGTTCGAAACACGAGAAAATCCAGTGGCCGGAAAAGGACTCTCATGAAAAAGACAGCAAGAAGCTACTCTCTATTGTCAATGAAATGATCGACGTGTTTGATCCGAAGGATGCCTGGCTTTATAAGCAGGATAATGAATTGATCCAGGGACTTCTGGCACATTTACAGCCTACAATGATTCGCCTCATGTATCAGATGAAAATACAGAATCCGGTTCTGGATACAGTAAAGAAAGAATATAAAGAGGAATTTGAAAGATGTATTGAATCAGCGAAGGTGTTGGAAAAATATCTTGGACAGGAAGTTCCGGAAGATGAAATAGGTTTTCTTGCAATTCATTTTGGAGCAGCAAGAGTACGACTGGAAAGTCAGAGAGAAAAACTGCGTCCGGTTCATATGGGGGTCGTATGTGCAAGTGGAATCGGAATTTCAAGGCTGATGTCGAGCAAATTGAAGCAGGCCTTCAGGAATCGGATTGAGATTTCAGTGTATGGAAAAAGAGATATTAATCCGTATATCCTTGCTAAGACAGATTTCTTTGTATCCAGTATTCCTATGGAAGAGACAGAGATACCTGTTATATTTGTAAATCCTTTTTTGAATGAAAAAGATATGGACGAGATACAGAAGCTGGTACATAAGTATGAGAGAATGCCGGAAAAAAGGCAGGAAGAGGATCCATTTTCATTACAACTTGAAAAAATAAGCCTGATTACAGCGCAGATTAATGCAGTAATAAAGTACATGGAGTTCTTAAGAGTGAAGTCAGAGATTTCTTTCGAGGAGTTGTTGAATGTAATTGGTGATCATTTGTCGATGTATAGAGACAGACGAGAAGTAATTATAAATGATATTCGCAACCGAGAGAGAATCGCATCACAGATTTATGAAGAGTATGGCTTTGCATTGCTTCATGCAAGAAGCACCGGAGTTGTCCGCCCAAGTTTAGCAATCTGTCTGCCGGAAGGTGCGAAGTTTGAAGATCCATATTTTAAAGAAATTAAAGTTGTTCTGGTGATGCTGATTCCAGAAGACGAGAATATAGATATCAATGGAGAAATCCTGGGATATCTCAGCAATCTCCTATTAGAAGATGATAAATTTCTGGAAACAATTTTATCAGGAGATAAGAAAGAAATTCAGAATCTGGTTTCGGAATATTTGAAAAAATTTTTTCATGAATATTTGGGACGGGTGAATTAAAAAAACAGCTATGGCATATACTGATTTGGATGAATTTAGCTTTTAGAAAAGAGTAGAAGATCTGAAGAAAGGAAGTATATGACATGGCTGTTTTATTTTCAGAAAGCAAGACAAAACAAAATCTGATGTGTGCGTTCGCAGGAGAGGGACAGGCGCGGAACCGTTATACATTTGCGGCGGAGCAGGCACGGAAAGAAGGAAAACCTGCAATTGCAGACATTTTCCTATACACAGCAGATCAGGAGCGGGCGCATGCGGGAAGATACTATGAATTGTTAAAAGAAGTATCAGGAACGAATATCTTTATTGATGGAAGTTATCCGGTAGATGAGACGAAGACGCTGGTTCAGCTGTTGCGTGCGGCAGAACATAATGAGCAGGAAGAGGCGAAGGATGTGTATCCGGCATTTGCAGATGTAGCGAAACAGGAAGGATTCTTTGAGGCAGCAGCAACATTTCAGCAGATTGCAGAGATAGAAGCAGCACATAGTCAAAGATTCCGTAAGATTGCAGACAGCCTGGAGAATAACACGTTTTATATGTGTGAAAATACGGATGGAACAAAAAAATGGATCTGTACAAATTGCGGTCATATCCACGAAGGGAAAGAAGCACCTGCGTTATGTCCGGTATGTAAGCATCCACAGGGATATTTTCTTCCTTGTTTTCTTGATTTGCACATTGGGTTTGAGGTAATGGGACATTTCAGAAGTTTTTGAAAAAACGGACAGAATCATAGAAGAATATAAAAAGATGAAACAAAAAATCCATGATATCTCTTTAGGTGGTGATATCATGGGTTTTTCCGTTAGAATTTGATATGGATGAAAGAAAATCAAAAGATCAGAAAATTGAGAGAATGTATATTACGTCGTATAAAAAGTATATGGAAAACACGTTTATGTCCTGAAAAATGTTATGAAATCGCACTTTTACGTCCTTGAAAATGTTGACACACCTGTTTTTGGATTATAAAATAGAAAGAAAAGGATATAATATAAGAAAAAATAAGGTAAGGAGGAATGCTATGAAGCGATTTGCATTGGAAAGACTGAAAGAATGGAAAGAGAAACCGAACAGAAAGCCATTGATTATCCGTGGAGCAAGGCAGGTAGGAAAAACCTGGTTGATGAAAGAATTTGGGAAAACATCTTTTGAAAAAGTCGCTTATGTAAATTTCGACAGTAATACAAGAATGCAGCAGGTGTTTGACGGTGAAATTAATATTGAAAGAATCGTACTTGCAATCAGTGCAGAAACAGGAATATCAGTCAATCCTGAAAATACATTGCTGATCTTTGATGAAGTTCAGGAAGTTCCGAAAGCATTATCCTCTCTAAAATATTTTTGTGAGAATGCTCCGGAATATGCAGTTGTGGCAGCAGGTTCGCTTCTAGGTGTTGCTCTCCATAAAGGAACATCATTTCCGGTTGGAAAAGTAGATTTTATGGATCTTTACCCATTGACGTTTCAGGAGTTTTTGTGTGCATTAGGGGAAGAGAGATTTGTAGAAATTCTTCGGGGAAAAGATACGGATATGGTAACGATGTTCAAGTCTAAGTATATTGACCGATTACGTGAATATTATTTTGTCGGAGGCATGCCGGAAGTAGTACAGACTTATGTGGATACAAAAGATTTTAATCAAGTTCGGGAAATACAGAAAAATCTTTTGAATTATTATCAGCAAGATTTTTCCAAGCATGCGGAGATTTCTTTGGTTCCAAGATTAAACCTTGTGTGGAATTCAATTCCAATGCAATTGGCGAAAGAAAATAAGAAATATATTTATGGTCAGGTAAGAAAAGGTGCAAGAGCAAAGGATTTTGAACTGGCAATACAGTGGCTTCTGGATTGTGGTCTGATTCATAAAGTGCACAGGATAGAGAAACCGGCACTTCCATTAAAAGCATATATGAATCTAGATATCTTCAAAATATATCTTTTAGATGTTGGATTGTTGATGGCTATGACTGGGCTGAATGCACAGGTGATTATAGATGGGAATCGGATTTTCACAGAATTTAAAGGTGCTTTGACAGAACAGTACATTCTGCAACAGTTGATTGCCGGAGAAAATGTGGAGCCATATTATTATTCTGCTGAAAATTCTAAGGGAGAGATTGATTTTATTTTACAGGGAAACACATCGGTTATTCCATTGGAGGTAAAAGCGGAAGAGAATCTGCGTGCAAAGAGTTTAAAAGCATTTTGTGAGAAATATAAACCGAAATATGCAGTACGGACATCTATGTCAGACTACCGGGAGCAGGAGTGGATGACGAATATTCCATTATACAATATTGACAGAATCGGAGAGTATTTGAAACTATAAAAATCGAACATCACAGTGGTGTTTTGAAAATGGAGAAAAGAACATATGAAAAGAGGAAAAAAGATTCTGGCGTTCTTGCTGATCATTACGATGCTTCTTCCATTTGTAATGAATATTCCGGCAGAAGCGGCAGAAAAAAGCAAACAGTTAGATGTTTTGTTTACGCATGACACACACTCTCATTTAAACAGTTTTTCTACAATTGTAGATGGAGAGCAAAAAGAAGTCGGTGGATTCGCAAAGATAAAAACATTGATCGATGAGAAGAAAAAGGAGAATCCGGATACACTGATATTGGACGGCGGCGATTTTTCAATGGGGACGTTGATCCAGACAGTTTATGACACGGAGGCGGCGGAACTTCGGATGCTGGGATATCTCGGATGCGATGTGTCAACCTTTGGAAATCATGAATTTGATTATCGTTCCAAGGGACTGGCAGACATGTTGACGGTTGCAAAGAATTCAGGCGAAACAGTTCCGAGTCTTGTCGTGTGTAATGTGGACTGGGACAGCATGGAAAAAGCAGGATTAAGTGAAGGACAGAAACAGATTCAGTCAGCATTTGAAAACTATGGCGTAAAGGATTATGTGATCGTTCAAAAAGGTGACGTAAAAATTGCCGTAGTCGGTGTATTTGGAGTAGATGCCCTGAAATGCGCACCGACCTGTGAATTATTATTTAAAGATCCGGTCGAGTCAGTTAAGAAAACAGTAGAAGAGATTAAGAAAAATGAGACCGTAGATATGATCGCCTGTGTGTCTCACAGCGGAACATGGGAGGATGAGAAAAAATCAGAAGATGAGATCCTTGCAAAAGAAGTACCGGATCTTGATCTGATCATCAGCGGACATACACATTCTGAGTTGAAAGAGCCTATTCAGCACGGAAATACCTATATTGTATCCTGTGGAGAATATGGAAGAAATCTCGGATCACTTTCCATGACACAGAAACAGGATGGACGCTGGGAGCTAAATTCCTATGAATTGATTCCGGTGTCAGAAGAAGTAGAGCCGGATCAGGAGGCACAAGAGCGGATTGATGCGCTGATGGACAGGGTAGATACGAATTACCTGACGAATTTCGGATATACAAGAGACGAAGTCCTTGCTGAAAATGATGTTGAATTCAACAGTCTTGAGGAAATGGAGACAAAGCATGAAGAACTGAATCTTGGAGATATCATGTCCGATTCGTATATATATTCTGTAGAGCATTCAGAAGATTATAACGGAACTCCGGTGGATGTGGCTGTCGTTCCAAGTGGTTGTGTGCGTGACACGTATACGAAGGGGGATATTACAGTAGAAGATGTATATAATTCATTTTCACTGGGAATCGGAACAGACGGACTGGCAGGATATCCCCTGATCGATGTTTATCTGACCGGTAAAGAATTGAAACTGGCAGCAGAAGTAGATGCTTCGGTTTCAGATTTTATGACAACCGCAAGATTGTATTGCAGTGGACTGAATTTCACATACAATCCGCATCGCATGATCTTAAATAAAGTAACTGACTGTTATCTGACAAGAGAAGATGGTAAGAGAATCGAGATTCAGGATGACCAGTTATACCGTGTTGTAACAGATCTTTATACAGGACAGATGCTGGGATCCGTAATGGAAATGTCTTATGGTCTGTTGAAGATTGAGCCAAAGGATAAGGATGGTAATCCGATTGAGAATCTGGAAGACCAGGCAATCATGGAAGGCGATAAGGAACTGAAAGCATGGGATGCAATCGCAAGATACATGCAGTCCTTTGATGATACAGATGGCAACGGAATTCCAAATGTACCAGAGTATTATGAGACGACACATGGACGTAAAGTTGTAGATGACAGCAGAAATGTGATCAATCTGGTGAAGAATCCAAATAAGTTTTCAGTGATGATCGTTGGTATCGTTCTGGTTCTTATTTTAATCATTGTCCTTTTAGTAGTATTGATCCGAAAGGTGATCAAGAAGAGACGAAGAAAGAAAAAATAGAAGATTGAATTTATAGGAGCAGCGGCTGAAAATGGAAGTTTCGGCCGCTGCTTTTCTTAAAGCAAAACATTAATTCAGTCTTTTGATAAAAGATAATGGTGTCATATGATATTTGGCTTTAAAGGCTCTGTGGAAGTAAGAAAGATTATGAAAGCCAACGGAGAGTGAGACTTCCAGGATGGAAGTTTCTCCATGTTCAAATAATTCTACCGCTTTTTCAAGCCGGACATTATTAATATACTGGATGCAGGTCATGTTCATATGCTTTTTGAAAAAACGCATAAAATGATATTCACTAAAATAGCAAAGTTCTGCAAGCTCAGAAATTGAGAGTGCTTCGGCGTAGTGCAGATCAATATAATCGAGTACATTTTTCAGCTTATCTGAAGAGGCAGATACAGTTGCAGACTCCGGATTACTATATTGAAGTAAAAGAAACAGTGCCTGTAAGAGAAATGATTTCAGGGCAATCTCATAGCCAAATCCTTGTTCTGTATAGAGTGAAGTGATCTTCGTAAAGCATTCGCAAAGAGAAGGATATACAGGGTGTGTGAAAGGAATATGATAAGGCACAGAGAGTTCGTGGTTCATCATAGGAGTGAGATAACGGGTGGAGCAGATATCTGTCGCATTTCCTCCTAAAAAATTGATGTGGAATACATAGGTTTCTGAGCAGAAATCATCAGTTCCATTATGGCGGATTGAATGTAGAAGCAGTGGTGGGATGAACAACAGATCACCTTCATTTACCTCATAATCAATTAAATCAATCTGATAGATGCAGGAACCCTTTGTTATGAGTGTAAGCTCTGCTTCCTCGTGCCAATGAGTCATGATGACCGGAGAATCCGAGGTCAGTTTTGTAATATATTTCTGGATTGGAAAAAATACTTCTCCATGTTTCGCATTTTCTTTTTGTTCTAAGATGAGTGAATGTGGAACGTTCATATGTTTTTTCTCCTTAGAATAGCAGTATTGTGTTATATAATGAAAAAATAATGCAAGATTTCACGTAAATATAATCCTATAATAGCAGTATAATACAGCAGAAACAATCCTACAAGGATTATATGAAAGAGGTTGATAAGATGGAAAAAAAGTGGTGGCATGACAAGGTAGCATATCAGATTTACCCAAAGAGTTTTCTGGACACAAACGGAGATGGAATCGGGGATTTAAGAGGTATCATATCGAAACTGGATTATTTAAAAAAGCTTGGAATTGATATTATATGGTTATCACCGATCTATAAATCACCATTTGTGGATCAGGGGTATGACATTGCAGATTATTATGCAATTGCAGAAGAATTTGGAACGATGGAAGAATTTGATGAATTACTGGCGGAAGCGAAAAAGCGGGACATGCATATTATCATGGATCTGGTAATTAACCATTGTTCGGATAAGCATGAATGGTTTCAGAAAGCATTAGCTGATCCGGATGGGGAGTATGCAGATTACTTCTATTTCCGGAAAGGGAAAAATGGGAATCCGCCGAGTAATTATCGTTCTTATTTTGGCGGAAATTGTTGGGAGCCGGTGCCGGGAACTGATAAATATTATTTTCATATGTTCGCAAAGGAACAGCCGGATCTGAACTGGGAGAATCCGAAATTAAGACAGAAACTCTATGATATGATTAACTGGTGGTTGGAAAAGGGGCTTTCCGGTTTCCGAATCGACGCGATCATCAATATCAAGAAAAATCTGGAATTTCCAGATTTTGAACCGGACGGGGCAGATGGCCTGGCCGGTTGCTGGAAAATGGTTGAAAGTGTAGACGGAGTTGGAGAACTTCTGGAAGACTTGAAGAAAAATACATTCCAGAAATACGATGCATTTACAGTCGGAGAAGTCTTTAATATGAAAGAGGATGAATTACCGGAATTCATTGGAGAAAACGGACATTTCTCAACTATATTCGACTTTAGTGCACATTGTCTCAGTGATGGGGAACATGGATGGTATGATGCTCCGAAGATGGAATTTTCTAAATGGAGAAAAGCAATCTTCCAGTCTCAGATGGAAACACAGAAGTATGGATTTAAAGCAAATATTATAGAGAATCATGACGAACCGAGAGGTGTGTCAAGATTTCTTCCGGCTTATGCCCAGACACCGGAGGGAACGAAGATGCTTGGCACGGTCAATCTTCTTCTCAGAGGAATTCCTTTCATTTACCAGGGACAGGAAATAGGCATGAAAAATGCAAAGTGGAACAGCATTGACGAATATGATGATATTAGTACAAAGGACCAGTATCAGATTGCGCGTAAAGCCGGATTATCGGATCAGGAAGCACTGGAAGTTTGCAATCGGATGAGCCGTGACAATGCAAGAACACCAATGCAATGGACAAGTGAGGAAAATGCCGGATTTACGAAAGGAACAGCATGGCTGAAGATAAATCCTGATTACAAAGAGATTAATGTTGAGAATCAGGAAAATGATCCGGATTCCGTTCTGAATTACTATCGGAAGTTAGTGGCACTGCGTAAATCAGATGAATTTAAAAATGTATTTACTTATGGAGAATTCATTCCGGAATATGAAGAAATGGATGGCATTCAGGCATTTTATCGAAAAGACGCAGCGACATGCATTCTTGTTGTAGCTAATTTCGGAACAGATGCAGCAGGCATTGAGTTAAAAGGTGATGTGAAAAGGGTATTGTTGTCGAACCAGAAGGAGGAGACAGTAGATTGTACGAAGAACAGGCTGAATCTGAAAAGCTGTGAGGTGGTTGTCTTAGAGATGGAAATGGAATAATCTGCTAAATTACTTCATAAAAAATAGAAATAAGAGATGAAGTAAGGGTGCAGCCTTCATGAGCCAGAAAATAGAAAATCAATTGAATCTTGCATTAGATATCACAGAAGAAGAACGTCAGAAAAGCGAGAGCCTGGATATTGGGTATGACCTGGAAGAAAAAGAATGGGAACTGATCGTGAAGTATTCCGGGACGTTAGAGCGAGTGAGAGCACGAGCTGTTTATGTGACGGAATTGACGGGCGGTTATGCCATTATCCAAATAAAAGAAAGTCAGATAAAAGAACTGGCAGCATTTCCTGAAGTAGAATTTATAGAAAAACCAAAAAGTTTATATTTTCAAATAGAGAATGGAAGGCGTGTGTCCTGTATTGATGAAGTACAGGCTGCGCCTTCTTTTTCTTCGATCGAGCAAGAGGGGGAAGAGGATAATCGGCAGAAAAAACAGTCATTTCCACTGCTGGGAAAGGGCGTATTGATCGGAATTGTAGATAGCGGGATTGATTATGAAAATCCCGATTTCAGAAATGAAGATGGAACGACAAGAATTCTTGCTTTATGGGATCAGACGATACAAAACGGTAAACCGCCGGAAGGATATCATATCGGAACAGAGTTCACTTCAGAACAGATAAATGAAGCACTACGCATGGAAGTCAGGGAAGAAAGGTATCGCATAGTACCAAGCCGTGATACCAGCGGACATGGAACAGCAGTAGCCGGGATTGCGGCTGGAAATGGAAGAGGTAGTAAGAATGGAAAATATCGGGGAGCTGCACCCGAAGCAGGGCTGCTGATTGTAAAGATGGGGGGAGCAGGGGAAACAGGATTCCCAAGAACTACCCAGCTGATGCGAGGTGTGGATTATATCGTAAGAAAAGCGGAAGAGTTAAAAAAGCCGGTGGCGATCAATATCAGTTTTGGAAATACATATGGTTCTCATGACGGCAGGAGTCTGGTAGAACGGTATATTGATGATCTGTCGAATTTCTGGAAGAGTGTGATCTGTGTGGGAACGGGAAATGAGGCAGCAAGTGCAGGACATACGTCCGGGATGATGCAGGAAAGGAAGGAAGAAAGAATACAGCTTGCAGTGCAGTCGGAAGAACCAACGCTGAATATTCAGATCTGGAAAGCGTATACGGACGAAGTGGAAATTTCATTCGTATCTCCGGCAGGGACGCAGATTGGACCGATTCAGTCTGTTCTCGGTCCGCAGAGATTTCGGATTGGAGATACGGAGATTTTATTATATTATGGAAAGCCGAGCCCGTATAATGTGGCACAGGAAATTTATATTGATATGATTCCGGTGACGGATTATATTACGTCTGGAGTCTGGCAGATTATCCTGAATCCGACAAGGGTTGTGGAAGGACAGTATGATCTGTGGTTGCCAAGTGAGAATGTACTAAATCAGGGGACGGGATTTCTGTATCCGGATGAAGAAGTGACCTTAACGATTCCTTCGACTGCGGAAAAAGTGATATCGGTTGGAGCGTATGATGCGCTTACTTTTTCCTATGCACCTTTTTCAGGAAGGGGATATACCTGGCAGGATGAAAGGACGAAGCCGGATCTTGTGGCGCCGGGAGTGAATGTCAGGACGGCAGCAGTTGGCGGAGGGATGACTACGGTGAGTGGAACTTCTTTTGCGACGCCTTTTGTAACCGGAGCGTCGGCACTTTTGATGGAGTGGGGGATTGTGAGAGGGAATGATCCGTTTTTGTATGGGGAAAAGGTGAAGGCGTATCTCCGGCGTGGGGCGAGAGAGCTGCCGGGATTTGAGAAGTATCCGAATCGGGAGGTGGGGTATGGACGACTCTGTTTGGAAAGTAGTCTGCCAGATTAAAATATTGTATTTATAGAAAAATATGCTATGATATATACACCATGTGTGTATGTAGAGGCAGAATAAATATGGAAATAAAAGAATTACGCGAAAGCACAGGAATGAACAGAAAAGAATTTTGTGAGTACTTTGAAATTCCCTACAGAATTGTAACAGAATGGGAAAGGGGAACAAGAAAAATGCCAGGATTCTTATTCTAAAATGTGGACTGCGGGGAAATCGTGATGAAGAAAAAATTAATTAAGCCATTTGCAATACTGCTGGCTGTCTTTCTGGGATCACTGGAGGTGGGATGGCGTTTTTTTAATATGGTGGTCTGCTGCAAAAGAGGAGAGCACAAAAAGGAAAGAAAGAAATGGTTTGAACTGTCTCATATCAGGGAAAATCATCCCAGGAATGGTTATGCAAGAGAATATAATGAGAGTAAGGCCTGGTGCCTTGAACAGAAGATGCAGAACTGTTATATCAAAAGCATTGACGGATTAAAACTGCATGCATTATACCTGCCGACAGAATATGCAAAACGGATTGTCATATTAAGCCATGGATATCGTGGCAGCCGTTTTGGCACATTGTCATTCATGGCAAAATATCTGCATGAACATCAGTGTGATGTCCTGTTTATAGAACATCGCTGCTGCGGCGACAGCGAGGGAAAATATATTACCTTTGGAGCAAAAGAACAATGGGATGTGCAGCAATGGGCAGTCTATGTATCTGAACGAAACAAAGAGAAGCTTCCAATTTATCTGTATGGACAGTCCATGGGGGCGGCTGCTGTACTGATGGCAGCAGGACATACACTCCCGGCGGAGGTAAAAGGCCTGATCGCGGACTGTGGTTTTCAGTCTATGGAAGGACAGATGCGTGATATGGCAGCTAACTGGTTCCATTTGCATCATATTCCACTGCTTCTGATGGAACTGGACTGGTTCTGTTCTCTTCTGGCAGGATTTCATATGAAAGATGCAGATACTGCCGAAGCTATGAAAAAAAATACAAGACCGGTTCTCTTTTTCCATGGAGAAAAGGACACCTATGTGTATCCGAATAACTCTTTTCAGAATTATATGCTCTGCAGGGCAGAGAAGGAACTGGTGATCATACCGGGAGCACGGCATCTGTGCAGTGCCTATGTGGATCCGGAACTGTATCAGCGCAAGATGATGGAATTCTTTGAGAAATACGATTAAACGGACATAAAAAATCCTGACCGGGATTTATCAGACATAGTACATAGCAGAAATACACCTTTGAACTGTTATGTTAAATGTATGATAAGTCCCGGTCATTTTTTTGTAAAGTGTTCATTAAGTCCTGGGGGTACTGGTATTTCCTGAGAAGATATGATATTTTTTCACCTGAAGCATATATACAATGTTTTCTGTCTCGGATAAAGAAGAAAAACGGGACAATGGAGGTTATCTATTATATGAGAAATTATTATCCTTTGACGGCAGCTCAGAAGATGCATCATAACTGGATCATGGATTATGGTACACAGCAGGTATCCGGTGTAAGTGTTGTGGCTTCTGTACAGGCAGAACTGGATTTTGGATTATTAAAAAAATGTATTCAGATGGAAACAGAGCGTTCAGGCTGTACCAGAGTCCGTTTTACAAAGCCGGATAAAGATGGAAATGTAAAACAGTATATAGAGAAGCAGGATTCGCGAGATATTGAGCTGAAGGATCTGTCGGGAATGGAAAGTCTGGCAAAGGCAGATGAGCTGATGCAGCAGTGGGCTTATGAAACATTTGACGGAGATAATATCCCGATGTGTGAATTTATTATGTTGAAGCTTCCGGAAGGATACAATGGTTTCTTTTTACATATGGATCACAGACTGATCGATTCCTGTGGGCTTGTAGTTATGATTGAAGACCTGTTCCAATTATATACGCATTACAGATATGGAACAGCCTGCCCACAGGAACTGGTTGATTTTGAGACGGTCCTGAAAAAAGATCTTGCAAAAGCGGGCAATGAAAAGCGTTTTGCAAAAGACAAAAAATTCTGGGATGACCAGCTGGATGCACTGGGTGAGCCGTTATATTCTGATATACAGGGACCGTCTGTACTGGAGGGAGCAAGAAAACGTCATGGAGATCCAAAGCTTCGTGCTTCTGATATTGAAATGAACGAGCTGTTTGTTGCAGTAAAGGATTATCATCTGGAACCGTATGCGACACAGAACCTGATGGATTTCTGTATGAATCATCAACTTTCCATGACGAATCTGCTTCTGCTTGGTATTCGTACTTATCTGTCAAAAGTAAATAACGGACAGGAAGATATTACGATCCAGAATTTTATATCCAGACGTTCTACCCATGACGAATGGACTTCAGGGGGAAGCAGAACCATTATGTTTCCGTGCAGAACAGTGATCTCACCGGAGACAGATTTTCTTTCGGCAGCTTATGAAATCCAGAATATGCAGAATCGAATTTATATGCACAGCAATTACGATCCGGCACTTATCGTGGATGAGATGAGAAAGAGATACCATACACCGGAGCATACCAGCTATGAAAGCTGCTATCTGACCTATCAGCCAATGCCGGTGAAGGTGGAGAATGAAATGCTTGGGACTGTTCGTCAGCATGCCAAATGGTTTGCAAATGGTGCCGCAACCAAAAAAATGTATCTGACCGTATCTCATACTGAGGATGGCGGCATGAACTTCTCCTATCATTATCAGACTGCTCATCTGGAAGAGCATGACATGGAACTGCTTTATTATTATATGATGCGTATTCTTTTTAAGGGGATCGCAGAGCCGGATATGAGCATCGGAGAGATTATGGAACAGGTATAGAAATCAAAAATACGAGGAGGAAATGGAATGAATCAGGAAATGGAATTTAAAAATATTGTAGCGCAGTACAGCAAAGTGAAACCGGAGGAGATGACGGGGAAAATGAGATTCCGTGAGGATCTGGGATTCACTTCTCTGGATTTCATGTCTTTTCTGGGAGAGCTTGAGGATACCTTTGACATTGAACTTGAGGAAACCGAAGTGACCCAAATTACAACTCTTGAAGAGGCGCTTAAGCTTCTGGAGGAGCTTCAGTAAGAATGAAGCTGTTGTCCGCAGAAAAGTGAAGGAGGAGAAAAACATGCTGATCAGGGATATATTAGAAGAAAGTGTACAGAAATTTGGCGAAGTCAAAGCAGTAAAATGGCTTAACAGGAAAGAAGTTCTGGAGAGAAGTTACAGCGAAATATTGAGAAACGTGATTTCCACCAGAAAAGGACTTCTTGCAGAAGACTTTGCAGGAAAGCATATTGCATTGATCGGAACCAGTTCTGTAGAATGGATCGAAAGTTATCTGGGAATTATTACAGGATGTATTACAGCGGTGCCGCTGGACGCAGCACTCCCATGTGAAGAACTGATCGATCTGATAAACCGATCCGATTCTGAAGCACTCTTCTTAAGTCCGAAACACAGACCTTATCTGGAAGCGTTCCTTGCAAACTGTCCGAAACTCCAGAAAGTATGGATGCTTCAGGAAGAGGTGGAGGATGTACCTTCAGGCGTGTACAGTATCAATGAGCTGAGAAACACAGGAATTAACGCATCAGCAGATGCTTCCTGCCCGTCAGCAGAAGATATTGCGACGATTATCTTTACGTCCGGAACGACAGGAAAGAGCAAAGGGGTTATGCTGACACAGAATAATCTGGCATCTAATGTTGAGGCAGTTAAGATTTCAGCAGAACCCGGAACTGCCATGCTCAGTGTACTTCCAATCCATCATGCATTCTGTCTTGTCATGGACTGGCTGAAAGGTTTTTCTCAGGGAGCAACTATCTGTATTAATGACTCTCTGCTTCATATGGTCAGAAATATGAGCATTTTTAAACCCGATATCATGCTCATGGTTCCGATGATGATTGAAACAATTTATAAGAGACTGGCAGCAGCTGATCCACAAATCCCGAAGGCAGTTCTTGCAGAAAAAGTTTTCGGTGGAAAACTGCAGACGATTTTTACCGGTGGCGCACATCTGGATCCGTACTATATTGATCGTTTTGCAGAGTATGGTGTTCAGATTCTGGAAGGATATGGCATGTCGGAATGTTCTCCTGTTATCAGTAATAATACGCCGGAAAATCATAAGCCGGGTTCTATTGGAAGACCACTTGAGAATGTGGAGATAAGATTTGAAAATGGTGAGATTCTGGTAAAAGGCACAAGTGTTATGAAAGGGTATTATCAGATGCCGGACGAGACAGCTGAAACACTGAAAGATGGCTGGCTGCATACTGGCGACAAGGGTTATATGGATGAAGATGGATATCTCTTTATTAATGGCCGGGTGAAAAATCTGATCATTCTATCCAATGGAGAAAATGTATCTCCGGAAGAAATCGAGAACAAGCTTGCACTGAATCCGCTTGTGGGTGAAGTTATTGTAACAGGTGAGGACAATGGTCTTACAGCCCGAATTTATCCGGAACAGGCAGTTGTGGAGGCAAAGGCACTGGATACGGAGATGATTCGTTCACAGCTTCAGGAATTTCTGGATGAATACAATAAAAATCAGCCGACCTACCGTCGTATTACAGGTCTGGTGATCCGGAAAAATCCGTTTATACGCAGCACGACAAAGAAAATCAGGAGACAGGATGTCCTGATCGATGAGCCACAGGCATAATAAAAACCCGTTTGAGTGAATTGCTCAGACGGGTTTTGCTATGCTGTTTATATGCAGGACACTCAGGATAAAAGAGGCAGCATGCCAGACAGGAAAATCTGAGTCAGAATTCCTGCAATTACTTCTGGTGCAAGATCAAAATTATCCCTTGTCCATTTGTGAAGGACACCGATCGTACTGCCGATCGCACAGGTGATCACGTAAGATATTTCCTCTTTTGTATGTCTGCCGGGTCTGGCACTGGAGGTAGTAGCGGTGACATAGTGATGAAGCATAGTCAGCATTTTTTCGAATAGATCATTCCCGTGAGGTGTACTCAGAAGACTGGAAAGAAAAGGATTTTCCATTGTATAGCGGCAGATCGTCAAAAAATAGGACTGACAGATATCGCGGTCATTTTCAGGATGAAATTTTTCCATTATGGAGAAAACATCATGGATCGTCTTTTCTTCAACAGCAGATACAAGAGAGGGGATGTCCTGATAATGATTATAAAAAGTGCTTCTCGCGATACCAGCTGTTTTTGTGATATCGGATACAGTGATCTGGTCAGGAGTTTTTTTCTTTATTAGTTTAAAAAAAGCGCCCAGGATGGCTTCATCTGCCACAGAATATCTTTCGTCAGGAACTGGATTTTGCATAGTCGCTTCCCTCCCATAGCTTATCAGCATTCTTGAATAAAGTATAACACAAATCCATTTCTTTATATAGTAAAGAAAAAGCGGAATGTGAAAAGCCTCTGCCGGGCAAAAAATTTGCTCCCCGGCAGAGGCTTTCCTGTTAATACGTCTTCCATTTCGCATGGCTTGGAATCGTTACAAGTACTGGCTGAATTCTACTTTTTCTTTATTCGGTCCTTCGATTGTAAAAAATTTCACTCCATTTTCCCAGAATGGCAGGAAATGAATGGTATCCTGTGTGGAGTTTAAACCAACTTCATTAATATACTGGAAAATCTCCTCAATATCTCTTACATCAAGCGCAACATGATCAATCGCTCCATGCTCCATCTTCGCCGCATGATTCTCATAAGTCTCCACTACCAAAGTTCCCAGTTTCAGAAACACAACCTTCTCATTCGCTTCCTCATTTACAGTCTCAAATGCAGTCTCAAAACCAAGTTTATGATAAAACTCCACAGTTTTATCAATGTCATTTGTCGGAATCCCGATATGCTGAATCCCTGTTGTATATGTTTTCAGATCCATCTTAACGTCCCATCCTTTCTTCAACCTGTGCAAGTTCCGGCATTGCAGGGATCGCGCCTTTCTTCTCTACACAAAGGCTTGCCACCGCATTCCCAAACCGTACATACTCTTTTAGTTCATCCATGGTAAATGCTTCCGGTCTCTTTCCGGCTTTGCTGATACAATACAAAAATCCTCCCCAGAAGGAATCTCCTGCACCATTGGTGTCCACCGCTTTGCTCACAAATCCCGGAATATGTACACCGCCTTCTTTGCAATACAGATATGCTCCATCGCTTCCCAGCGTGACTACAACGATCTTGACACCCTTCCGGAATAAAATTTCTGCCGCTTCTTCCGGGCTTTCTTTATCTGTTAATAATTTTGTTTCTTCATCTGAAATTTTCATGATATCCACGTAAGGAACCAGACTTCTCATCTGTTTCTTTGCAGTCTCCTCATCCTTCCATAAAGAGGCTCTGTAATTCGGATCATAAGAAATAATTATTCCATTATTTTTCGCAGCTTTTAATGCAATAAACTCTGCATTTCTGGATAGTTCATCTGTTAACGACAAAGATCCTACATGAAAAATACGGCTTTGGCAGATTATATCTTTCCGTACTTCCTCAGCCTTCAGTCTGATATCTGCTCCGGGTTTTCTGGCAAACGCAAAATTTCGTTCTCCGTTATCTGCCAGTTTAACAAAAGCAAGTGTTGTAAAATAGTCAGCATCACTTATTAATCCTTCGGTTGATACACCGCATTTATCCAGTGTTTCCTTTAAGAAATCACCCAGGAAATCTTCTCCTACTTT
>ERZ870052.179-NODE-179-length-24332-cov-20.277840_pt1 | contig 24332 bp, 20 predicted proteins | sample MGYA00520889_ERZ870052 | MGnify/ENA primary metagenome ERZ870052 (study PRJEB32232, sample SAMN07284988) | human gut metagenome | biome: human-associated habitat; material: feces | host: Homo sapiens | place: Tanzania | collected 2014-08-14 ...
GCCATCCTCTACATGGCAGTGGACTGCATGAGAGAGATGCTGCTCGAGGGCAAGAAGATCCGTCTGGGCGACCTGGGTGACTTTTCTCTCCTGCTCAGCTCCAAGGGCGCAGAGACTGCCGACAAGTTTACGGCGCAGAACATCACCAACGTGAAGGTTCAGTGGGAGCCTGGACAGCAGTTCAAGAACCTGCTCGACGACGCAGAATTCAACCTCGTGGCTAGCCGCAGCGCTCAGGCAGCCGTGATCAAGGCAATCAGGGAGGGCAAGACCAACGTGGACCTCAACGTGCCAATCAATCCAGACGGCGGCGGTGATGGTGACGGAACCCAGGGTGGCGGCAGCAATACTGGCGGCAGTGGTACTACCGGAACTGAAGGCAGTGGAACGCAGGGAGCTGGCGGTAGCGGAACCACCGGTGACCAGGGTACCAGCGGTGGCAATACCGGAAGTGAAGGCGGCGGCAGCGACGAAGTAAATTTCTAAAAGACAAAAGTCTATGAAGAAGGATACTTGGAAAATGGTGATTCAGATTGCGATCAGCATTCTCACCGCAATAGCCACTTCGCTCGGTGTTTCAAGCTGCGTGTAAGCAGCAGGAAAGCAGAAAGCAAGATACAGATAAAAAGTAAGTTAGACACACCGCTCCTCCTATATATAAATAGGTGGAGCGGTTTTATTTATTTCCCCGGTCATTTCCGGTCATGGTCATTTTCGGTCATTTTCATTTTCGAATTCCTTCTTCCGGTCATTATTCTATCGTTTAGCTTCCCTTTCAAAAAGAAGGAAACGTATAAATCTTACAACTCATTCAACAAGTCCTCCAATGTTTTAAGCTCTAGCTTTCCTTCCCGATAGGATTTCAGCTCATGGAGGGCATTGTCAAAACCTGATAGAATTTCTTCTTTAGTCATACAAGACACTTCTTGAACCATACACGCCTCATTTGTCTCTTTGGCTGACGTAATAATCGTATTGGTAGTCTTTTGCATATCTACAGAGATTATAAAAGTCTAGTAAGGGCGTACAGAAACTACCTTTGCCACATGTCCCTCAGGAATTCCTGGTACTACTATCGAATAGCTAACAGGATATTTCTTTTCAAACTCCTCAATAGGAAGAGCAAATACTTTTAATTTCTTTTTCTTCATAATTTACTCCTTTCTTATCTTATTTACTTATTTATTAGTTACATCAATAATGCAAACATTATGCTATCTTAAAATATTTAGACTGTCCAAAGAATATTCTGCCCAAATTATCCTTGATGGAAATAACCAATCCCATAAAAGGATTGTGCTCTACATCAATAACCTGGCCCTCAATCCAGTCTGTCAAACCTGTCAAAGAAGGATTTACCTTCATCATATCTCCTAATTTTGGTTCCATGACAATCTGTTTTAAATATTTATTTTGTGCAAAAATACACAGAAGTTTTCAAAATACCAAATATTTTATAGAGAATCTAGAATTTAGTGAAGTATAGCCTCAACATCTTAGAGCGGAGCATCATTTTATCGCCCTTGAGCTTCTCTTTGTAAAAAGCTTCTCGCAGATTGTTGATACCATAGCTTCTGATGCTGTCATTCACAACGGCTGCAGGAATGTCTCCACCATTTGCTCCATGATCCTGATGCCAGTTGTTCTTGTAAGGCGAATGCAGGATCAGACTGTCACCAGTCTGTTCGAATCGGAAATAATAGCCACGGAAACTGTACATATTCGTGGGGGTAATACTGGCACAAGATATCAGCTTATGCTGCACTCCCCAGAATACTCGTTCCTTGGAAAGGTCGAGATAGTTGCCCGTAGCCAACGTATCTACCCGTTCCAGATGCCAGAATCCATCAAAATCTCCATTATCGCTCGTCTCTAGGGTACAGGAACTCAGTACCAGACTGATAGCTGCTATCAAATATATCATTCTTTTCATAATCTTTTCTCTTTCATAAAGTTAGAACTTGACGATACCTTGTCGTGTCAGGGTAATCTGGAAACCTCTATTGTGTCCCAACATCTCTGTACTGCCGAAATCCATACCGTAAGCGGCCTTTACTGTATATCTTCTTAAGAAGTGGTAGCTGCCTTCTGCCATGAAGCTTACATTATGATGCTTCTTGGTAAATGGCAGGACATAGGTTCCCCAGCCCTTCTGATAGGAGGCGAGTACACGATAGCCGAATTTATCGGAAGGCTGACCATCGAATCCCAGGTGATAGGCGATGAAACGGTTATCCTTCACCTCAATCTTTCCATCTGTATTATAGATTGGCGAACGATAGAGCGGATTACCCATTACCTGTCCCCAATGCTGCCAGCCAGTATAGTTACTGTGATTGTAATAATTGTCCATTCCTGCCAAATGATCAGGAATATTCACGGTATGATCATGGTTATATGGTCCACTCTGATATTTGGTATGGATATACTCCAAAACAATATTTCGTAACCATCTGCCATATTTGATATTCAGTTCCGCACCCAGCATCATGTCCTGGAGGGAATACATAAAGAAGCGATGGCTTTTCTTGCTCTGCCACTCCTTTCCTTCGCCATAACCATTATAATCAAGCATAAACATCTGACTGTCATCCTCGAAGAAATGATCAGCATAAACGCCCAACTTCCATGTGTCTGCATTATAGTTGATGCGCATGAGCCAAGAGCCCAACTGGTTGCCGGCAATATTGGCATACTGACCTTCACCATCATCATGTCCGCCAGGAATAAAAGCATGCCACATTCCCTTTAATCCACCTTCTGTAGCCTTGCATTTGAGTCCGCCATTTCCATCATAGGTGTATGGCTTGCCACCAAACTGTGCTGCCATTTCCAAGCCCAATTCGATACTCAAGGGGCAGAATGCGGCATCGTTTCCAATTCGCAGATAGCCAGCCTTGCTATGATAGAGCACACCTTCCGAATACTTGGATTTGCGCTGGGTGAAATCATGCTGCCAGTTTTCATCGGTAAATTTTCCAAAAGCTATATGTCCCTTGAGTTGAACCCAATGATTAAGAATAGGTAGCGTCCAATATTCCGGTAAGGCTAATCTTACCTGCGGTACAGGTCGAGCGTTAATGCCCAGTGTCTGGCTACCACTGGAAAGCGTCTGATTCTTCAATTCCATCGGATATTCCTTAGCTCCCACACTGAGCACTCCATGCAGCCATCTTACTTCTGCAAAAGCCTGCTGCACAATAAACTTGCTGGTAAAATGAGTGGGCAATACCAGATCTACACCATAACCTACTCCCCATCTGCGCTGATTATCTGTGGATAGAGGGCGTATCAAACTACCTCTCAGATAGGCATTCGCCTCTTTCAGAGAACTTAAACCATACCGATTGGCATTGAGCCAAAGTGGTGTCTTGCCCTTTGAAAAAGTAGCCTGCATATCTATTCGGTATTCCAGGGCACTATCGAGTCTTAATTTTGTAGGTTCCGCATCTTCCTGCCAACCATATTGTGCCTTCACTGATTGCGGACACGCTACGGTGAGTAAGCAAAGCGAAACTAAACAGAAAACTTTCTTCATATCAATGTTTTATCTATAAAACTGAGTAAGCACTCATTTTATTGTAGTTATTGCAGTTACTTTAACATTCCTTACGAAAAGTCGGTCTATAAACCTGGTTTGGAAAGATAAAATACGCCAAAATACAATAATTCAACAATACATGCGTTACATTATATAAGATATAAGAATTAGATTAGTAAGTTTTTTGTAAACAAGGTAAACAATGGAAAATAAAGAAGAACATCTCAAACAAATAGATGTGGTGGCAATAGCCAAGGAGATGAAGAAGCATAAGAAACAGTATCTGATAGCTCTTCCTGTCACCTTCGTACTCTCTTGCCTGCTCATCCTCTGTGTGCCAAGGTATTATACAAGTACAGCAAAATTGGCTCCGGAAATATCAAGCTTCAGTTCGAGTTCATTAGGTGACATAGCCTCTTCATTCGGCTTCGACTTAGGGGGAAACTCTGCAAACGGAGATGCCATCTTCCCGGAACTCTACCCTGAGCTGATAGAATCCAACGACTTTATGGTCGGTATGTTTGATGTCAAGGTGAAATCTAAGGATGGAAGTATCAATACTACCTATTATGATTATCTTGCCACCAAGCGACAGACACCTTGGTGGTCTAAAGCGTATAATTCCGTAAAACAGCTGTTTGATACACCTGATTCTACACCCGTAAGTAAAAACGGAAAAGTTAATCCTTTCCAACTTACCCGACGTCAGGATCAGATAGCCCGACTTATGAGCAAAAACATCAAATGTGATATTGATAAGAAGAACTATGTGATTTCTATCACTGTAGTAGATCAGGATCCTCTGATATGTGCAACCCTTGCTGATACGGTTCAGGCTAAACTTCAGGATTTCATCACTGCCTATCGTACCAAGAAAGCGAAGAAAGACTTAGAGTACTACAAAAAGTTGAGCAGTGATGCCAAGTCAAAATATGAGCGCATCAGACAGCAGTATGGCAGTTATTCTGATGCCAACCAGGATGTGGTATTAGAAAGTTACCGCCTGAAAGCCAACGATATGGAGAATGAGATGCAGTTGCTTTACAACACATACACGAGTCTTCAGGCTCAGGTGCAGCAGGCTCAGGCAAAACTTCTGATGCAAACTCCAGCCTTTACTACCCTTCAGAGTGCATCTGTACCATTGAAACCGGCAGGACCTAAGAGAATGCTGTTTGTTCTCGGAATGACATTCATCGCATTCATCGTCGTGACAGTATATTCCATTAGAAAATTGATTTTTAGAGAGTAGAAACAATAATAATAATAATGAGCAAAATGAATGAACATAATCATAGCAACTATTCCAAGCGAATTGCAACCAATACTTTGGTGCTATTCGCCAGAATGCTCATTATTACTATTGTAAATCTCTATACAGTGCGCTGGGTATTGAAAGGTCTAGGCACAGAGGATTATGGAATCTACAATGCAGTGGCCGGAGTGGTTACCACTGGTACTTGCATCAGTAGTGTCCTTGCAATGGCTACACAGCGTTTCTATTCTTATGCTATGGGGATAGGTGAAAAGGAAATGCTAACCAGAATATTCTCTGCCAGTGTGAATTTAGTTATTGTGTTTTCGATTATCACAATCCTTGTCCTTGAACTTGTAGGAAATTGGTTCGTTTCCACACAAATGACTATACCTGTAGATAGACTGTCGGCTGCAAGTTGGGTATTCCAGTTTTCTATATTCTCGTTTGTTTTTACCTTACTTCAGATTCCATATATAGGAGCAATCTTTTCTAATGAAGATATGGGAGTATATTCACTCGTATCTTCTGTAGATTGTTTCATAAAATTGATGATTGCGGCTTTGATCTGTATGTTTGGTATCGATCATCTTATTTTATATAGTGGAGCCATGATGATTGAATCTGGATTAGTGATGGTAGTTTATATGCTTGTTGCTTCTCGCAAATACATCGAATGCAGATATACGACAAAAGGAATAGACAAGGAGCTATACAAAGAATTGATATCATTCTCTGGATGGACATTTTATGGTGCTTTGTCTGGAATGGGCATGACTCAGGGAAGTATCATTTTGCTCAATATCTTCTTTGGTCCACTGGTAAATGCTGCATTTTGTATTGGCAACCAATTATACAATGCCATCAACACGTTGAGCAATAGTATAGTTGTTGCATTCCGGCCAACATTAATTAAATCCTATTCGTGCCAGGATATGCTATATATGCAGCAACTTTATTTTTATGCCAATAAGGCAATTTTGTATTTACTGTGTTTGGTTGCAATGCCTTTGATGTTGGAAACGGAATATGTACTGCAATTCTGGTTAGGATACAGCACTCCGGAAATCATACTCTTTTGCAGACTCTATATTATATATACGATAGTTTTGACTTTACATAATCCGATTACTATCATTATACAAGCTACAGGAAAAATCAGAAAGTATAGTTTATATGTAGAAAGTCTTACCATTATGAACATTCCAGTTTGTTGGGGACTATTTATACTAGACTGTCCTTCTTATACTATCTTTATCGTAATGATAGTCTTGTGTCTGATAGCTCATAATATAAGATTGGTGATGCTGAGAAAAGCTATTCCTGAACTGAAGCTGAGAAGTTATTATAAACATCTGATACTTCCAGCCTTCTTCATACTGGGTATAACGAGTATGTTGGAACTGTTCTTGCTTCAGTTACCGATAGCAGGTTTTCAAAGATTTGGGCTAATCGTGATTTCTTCAGTCATGGTAATGTCTATATTGATATACGTATGGGGCTTTTCGGAAGCCGAACGAAAATTATTGCATTCACTGATTCATAAGGTAGTGAATAAAAGGCAAACAGTATTATAAAGGAAACAATAAATTATGGGATACATTTTACTATCAGTACTTTTGATAACGATAATACTTTGTTATCTGGAAGATTACATCAAGAGATATAGATTTTTTCTATATATCTTGATGGGATTCGTTATGGTTCTCATAGCAGGATTACGCGAAATAGGTCTGGATCCTGATTCTGAAAATTACGAGTATTCTTTCCAGCATTATTATCAGAGTTCTGAGATGGGTATGGTAGAACCATCGTTTACTCTCATATCTGCTGTTCTAAATGTATTTACAGATAATGTGCATCTTTTGTTTTTAGTTTATGCATTCCTTGGTGTCACTATCAAGCTATATGCATTCAAAAAAAACTTGCAATGCATTTTCGTGCCGTTGATGTTATATATAAGTTTCTACTTTGTATTGCATGAAATGACACAAATTAGAGCTGGAGTTGTGTCTGCTTTATTCTTGTTGGCTGTGTACTACATTGCTAAAAAAGAAAAAAGAAAAGCTTTGCTGCTAATTATAGTTGGTTCATTCTTCCACTATTCCTCCTTAGCTCTGCTACCAACACTTATGTTTGGCAATAAAGATTTCAACCGCAAAGAAAATATAATGATAGCGTTACTCATCCCCCTAAGCTATCTCATATATTTCGGTGGTATCAGTATGCTGCTGAATACTGATATTCCACTTATCGGCAACAAACTAGCCATCTACCAGCAGGCAATGGAAAAAGGAAAAATGACAGTAAACATAAATGTCTTTGATCCTGTACACCTTGTCTCCGTGATGTTGTTTTACTACACATTATATTTTCGAAAGACAATCACCGCCTTCAATGAAAACTATAATGTTGTAATAAAAATAGTGGCACTAGGGCTGTTCTTGCATACTAGTTTGGCTTTTCTCCCAGTTCTAGCTTTGAGAATCAGTCAGTTATACTGTATCGTTAACATTTTCTTATTTTCAGGGATCGTATATACATTCAAACAGAAATGGATGGGAATTACAATCCTGGTGTTATTATCGATATTCCAAATGTATCTCGCTTTACCTCATTATGGATTAGGAGATATTGTGAGATTTTAAATAAAGAAATACAATGAAAGCAAGAGTTATAGCTTTTTATCTGCCACAGTTTTACCCGATACCCGAAAACGACAAGGTGTGGGGACCGGGGTTCACAGAATGGACGAATGTAGCCAAGGCTCGTCCGGTATTTCATGGGCACTATCAGCCTAGAATACCGGCAGATTTAGGTTTCTATGATCTTCGTTTGCCAGAGACTCGCGAACAGCAGGCTCAGTTGGCCCGCGAAGCAGGTATAGAAGGTTTCTGCTACTGGCATTACTGGATGGGTAACGGAAAGCGCCTGTTGCAGCGTCCTTTCGATGAAGTACTAAATTCCGGCAAGCCAGACTTCCCGTTTTGTCTCGCATGGGCCAACCATGATTGGAAAACAGGAACATGGGTGAACAAAGGTGGTAATCAGATGATTTGCGAGCAGAAATATCCTGGAGACGATGATTATATTGCTCACTTTCATTATGTTCTAAAAGCTTTCAAAGACCATCGCTACATGACTGTAGATGGAAAGCCTCTATTCTTGATATTCGACCCTTACCACTTTAAAGATATAACACATTTTATCCATCTCTGGCGTGACTTAGCCAAAGAAAGCGGATTGAAAGGTATTTACTTCGTTGCTATGTGCTCAGCCACAACCACCGTAAAGCGCAATGAAGATGGCACATTGAGCAGAGTGGTTCCTAATCTGGACAGTGCTTCTGAGGTTTATGAAAGCTTTATCAAACTAGGATTTGATGGCATTAATCCAATGGGAAAAAACCGCGCAGAAATGGTGTATCAAGGAAAATATTGTCGCATCATTCGAAGAGCATTACAAAAGAAGTTTTCCTTTCTGCCTCCGTTGAAATATGATTATCCGAAAGTGATGAAGCATTTCTATATGCCCGAAGACCAATGGAACAATGTATTCCCTACTCTCTTCCCACAGTGGGACAGAACTCCAAGAGCAGGCAAGCATGAGGGGATATACGTAAACGCTACCCCACAGAATTTTGAGGAGCATATCAGAGGGGCACTTCAAATTATTAGAAACAAACCGGAAGATAAGAAAATCTTATTCTTGCGTTCTTGGAACGAATGGGGGGAAGGAAACTATGTGGAACCAGACTCATTATATGGCCATGGTTTTCTAGATGCTATAAAAAATGAAATAAAAGCGGAATAAAATGGAAATAAAAATAATCCCGACAGGAGGACTTTGCAATCGACTGAGAGCTATCGCAACTACCATTGCGATAGCAAAGCACTATAAGTGTTCGCTATCCATTTATTGGAACAACAGTAGAGGGCTCAAGGCAAACTTTGCCGACTTATTCGAATCTATTCATATAGAAAAAGTGCATCTGATAGAGAATACGCAATGGCTATATCATATCAACGGAACCAAGGATTATCTCTTGAGAAAATGGTTCCTTAGGTTGGGTAATGAGCAGGTAGTTTTCAATCATAGCATCTATAGAGAAGGAGATATCTATCAGAAGTTGAAGAGTAATTATAAGGGCAAACTGCTCTTGATTTCTTGCTATCCTATGTGTACGGATTATCAAATTCAGAACATATTCGTTCCGAAAAGAGATCTTCAGCTGCGGATTGATCAAATAACCTCGACTTTCTCGAAAAATATGATTGGTGTTCATATCAGAAGAACAGACAACATAGCTTCTATCAATTCTTCACCAATAGATGTTTTTGTCCATCTTATGCAACTTGAAATAGAAAAAGAAGATACTGTGAAGTTTTATGTGGCTAGTGATGATGAGAAGGTAAAAAAAGAACTGCAAGATAAATTCCCGGGAAGAGTCATTACATTAATGGATGATACCAGCAGAGACTCTCTCGAAGGTATGAAATTCGCTGTAGTGGATTTATTCTGTCTAAGTAAGACTAAAAAAATATTGGGTAGCGTGGCATCTTCCTATTCACAAATTGCAGCAGAAATTGGAGGTATCAAAATAGAATATGCTAAATGTAATGAGAATTAAATAGTTTATGACACCTGAAATAAGTATCATCATACCAACTTACGCTCCTGGAGAATTACTCAGGATGTGTTTAGATAGCCTGGAGCAGCAAACTTTAGGCAAGGATGCGTATGAGGTTTGCCTCGTTTTGAATGGAGACAAAGAACCTTATTATGCCAATATAAAGGAGTATCTGAAAAATTATAAGATGAAGGTTCATTTGATTTATAGTGAGCACAAAGGTGTTTCGTTTGCTCGAAATCTAGGCATAGATTTTGCAAAAGGTAAATTCCTTACTTTCATTGACGATGATGATCTTGTAAGTCCAAACTATCTGGAACAATTAACCAAAAACAGTTGCGACAATGGAATCACTGTTGCCAATATGATTGCTTTCAGAGGACAAGTTGAAAATGTGGCAGATCATTATCTCTCTTCGGCTTATCAGCGATATGATGTAGGGAAGAAAAAGAATGTTTTCCGTCATCGCAGCCTGCTGTCTAGTGCTTGCTGCAAGCTTATTCCCCGCACATTGATTGGTGATATTCGCTTTAGAACGAATTTATCTCATGGCGAAGATTCCTTCTTTATGTTTATGGTATCGGCAGGTATCAGACAAATAAACGTTACACCTTCATCCGCCATTTACTATATTCGCAAGAGAGACGACTCATCCTCAAGAAGAAAGGAGAATAGGCGCAAAAAGCAGAAAATGGAGATCAAGCTCTTCTATTTCTATACAAAAGAGTATTTCTCACATATAAAAAAATATAATTTGCTATTCTACGTAAGTCGCATTGTTGCAACTGCTTACAAATTGTTTCTAGAGGATTACGTAAGCCCTCTGTAAAAGCATCTTGCTTCTTTTACAATATTAAGCAGTTTTGTTCGTTATAATATAAAAGGATAAAAGAGAATGGATAGGAACAGGTTAGTATCAGTTATCATGCCTACTTATAATGCCGGCAAATTTCTTGCCGACAGCATCAGTAGTATCCTAGACCAAACCTATCCTGACCTGGAACTGCTGATTACTGATGACGGTTCCACGGATCCGGTAACTCTGGATATTCTGCACAAGATAGAGGAAAAGGATAGCCGGGTGGATGTGCTCTATCTTGACCATAACCATGGAGCAGGATACGCCCGGAACAAGAGCATAGAACGTGCCAGGGGAAGATACATCGCTTTCTGTGATAGTGACGACCGGTGGACACCGGATAAACTGGAAAAGCAAATCGCATTCATGAACCAGAAACAGTGTGCTCTATCCTGTGCCTCATACATCATCTTCAATTTGAACGAACAAAAATCTGTAGGCATCAATATCGCTCCGCCTAAAATCACCTTCTCTATGATGAAGCGGGATAATAAAATAGGTTGCCTCACTGCTATCTATGATACCCAACTGCTGGGCAGAAAATACTATATGCCCACTTTGCGCAAGCGACAGGATTGGGCACTCTTCCTGCAAATCCTGAAAGATTGCAAGGTGTGCTATTCCTATCCCAACCAGCCGCTGGCTGTGTATTGCCGCCACAAGCATTCCATATCCAGCAGCAAGATATCACTTGCTAAATACAATATAGCTGTTTATCGTAGGATTCTGGGGTATGGATGGTTGAAGGCTTGCTTCTACTTTGCTTTTTTGTTTTTGCCAACATACATTCTGAAGCTAATGAAGCGAAAACAGGATAGTTACTGCTTTGTTAAAAGAAAAGGATAGCTAAATGCAATATATCGCACAACTTTACGTTTATATAGTAAATGGAATAACTCTATATGAGAAATAGTATTGTTAAGACAAAAGTCATAGCAGATGGAATGAGTGCTATGGAGCGAAACGTCAAGCGAGCTGGCGACTTTCTGTTAGCAGCAATCAGCTTACTGCTCGTTTCGCCTCTCATGCTTCTAATATATATAATGGTAAGATGTGAAGATGGTGGACCAGCTATTTTCAAACAGGAACGCATCGGACGTTTTGGACGCCCCTTCAACATCTATAAATTCAGAAGCATGACGGTGGATGCAGAAAAGAATGGTCCTCAGCTCTGTTCCCATAAAAAAGATAAGCGACTTACACGCATAGGCAAGTTTCTGAGAAAACATCATCTGGATGAACTTCCTCAACTCTGGAACGTGATTTGTGGCGACATGTCGTTTATTGGTCCAAGACCCGAACGAAAGTTCTACATAGACCAGATTATGGAACGTGACCCTAGATATAAGAATCTGTATCAGATTCGCCCTGGTGTTACTTCCTACGCAACCCTCTATAACGGATACACAGATACGATGGAGAAGATGTTGCGCCGCCTGGATATGGACCTCTACTACCTGGAGCATCGTTCATGGTGGTTTGATGCCAGAATCTTAGGCAAGACTTTCATCAAGATGATCTTCGGAAGAGTGTTCTAAAACAAAAAAGTCATATCCCCAATCAAAGGGATATGACTTTTTTTTGTTTCTTACAGATGATTCGAAAGCCCCAGCAAAGCCAAGGCTGCCTCATTATATTCATTGATGACATCAGCCTGCTTCATACCCATGTCTATCGCCTCCTGCAAGGCATTGGCATACTCCACATAGCTAATCTCGCCACTCTCATACTCGGCAGTACTAAGGCGAACGATATCTTTTGCCTTAGAAATGTTCTCGCCGTTATAATAAGCCATGCGTTTGGCTGCATTCTGGAAACGGTTGTAGCCTAGGCGATAATCTCGTTCCTTTTCTTTCTGCTCCTGCTGCATCTCCAGTTCTGCTACCTCACGATTCTTCTTGGCAGCCTTCACCTTTGCCTTGGTAGCGCCGTAGAAGAGAGGCACGCCTACTCCAATCTCAAAGCCGAAGAAGTTACCCTCGGTAAAACGCTGACGGTCGATGTGGTAAGGATCCCAACTGGAAATGAGTGCCTGGGTACGGACCGTAAGCGAAAGAGATGGCACATAACCAGTCTTGGCGCACTTCACCTCCTTATCGAGTGCCTTCAGACGGTCTTGCTGATACTGCGCATCAGCAGTCTGCTGATAGTTGAAGGTTCCGCTGACAGGAGATTCCAATGCAATGATGTGAGATTCGGCTGGCAAAACAGGCTGATCGGTATTCAATAATGCCATCAGTTCCAACTGCTTATTCTCAGCCTCACTCTTCACATTTACCATCTCTAAATGGTTTTCATTACGCAAGCGCTCGGCAGTAAGGAACTCCAGCTGTCTGGCTTCTCCCGCCTTGTAACGCTTCTCGGCTACATCGCAATAACGGTCGAGGATGGAATCCTGGCGCTGAAGGATGCTCAGACGATGGGTCTGATAGAGCATCGCATAATAAGCAGAAGCAATCTCAAGCTTAATCTGCTGATTAGTTACACCCAGACGACTTTTCTCAGCCTGAGTTTCTGCCTTAAGCTGACCGCGGCGGGCGGTATAAACCGTTGGAAATTCGATGCCCTGTGAAAATGCAAGAGCATTATCGGTATCGCCGCTTGAAGCCGGATTCTGTCCGAAAGCAATCTCTGTCTTGTCCACATCCCATGCCGTTCCTTCCATTACCTTGGCACGTTCTATCGATTTTCGTCCAGCCTGCAACGTCAGGTTCTTCTTATCTGCCAACTGGAAACACTGCTCCAAAGTCATCTTCGTGCCGGGAATAGTAGCATCGAAAAGATGAGCCTTTGCCTCTGAAGGGGCCAGCAGCATCAAAACTGCTGCCAGCCCGAATATAGTTTTCTTTTTTCTATTGTTCATCCTAAATGTTTTATGTTATCTTCTTAATTGCCTATTTCCTGGTGAATGTCTTGTAGATAGCAGGCAACACCAGCAAGGTGAGCAACGTACTGGTTATCAGACCACCTATCACCACCGTAGCCAGTGGGCGCTGTACCTCTGCTCCATCACCCTGGGAAAGTGCCATCGGCAGGAAGCCCATAGAGGCAACAAGTGCCGTCATCAAGACAGGACGCAAGCGAACCATACAGCTCTCGATGATGCGATGATGAATCAATTCTGTCACTCCAATGGATGCTGACAGTTTGTCAGCAGTCTTTTCTTCACGTTGCATCTGGTTCATCTGTCCGATAAGTACGATTCCATTGAGCACCGCTACACCAAAGAGGGCTATGAAGCCGACACCTGCCGAGATGCTGAAAGGCATTCCTCTGAGCCACAAAGCCCAAACTCCTCCGATGGCAGCCAGCGGAATGGCAGAGAAGACGAAGAGCGACTCACGGACATTCTTCACCGTAGCATAGAGCAACAGCAAGATAATGACAAGCGCTATCGGTATTACTACCATCAGACGGTTGGTTGCACTCTGCAGGTTTTCAAATTCACCACCATAATTATAATAGTAGCCATCCGGCAACTTCAGCTTTTCATCGAGAATCTCCTGGATATCCTCCACGGTACTCTGCACATCCCTGCCCTTCACGTTGAATCCAACATAGATGCGGCGGGCACCATCTTCATGAGAAACCTGAGCCGGCGCTGGTGAATAATCAATGTCTGCCACCTGAGACAACGGAATATTCGTACCATCCTTGAGAGGTATGCTCAATTGCTCAAGCGTCTCTACGTTGCGCTGCGAAGGATCCATACGCAGCACGATATCAAACTTCTTGTCATCTTCGTAGAGAGAACCCGCCACGGCACCGGCAAAGGTGGTTTCCAATATCTCACTGATATCATCCACACTAACCCCGTAGGCAGCCATCTTTTCATGGTTGTATTTTACCTGGATCTGAGGCAGACCGGCAACTTCCTCCACAAAGATACCGCTCACGCCCGGCACATCTTCTATCATTTTCTTCACCTTGCCTGCCTGCTGAGTGAGCACGTCCAGATCATCACCAAATATCTTGATAGCCACATCCTGCTTGATACCTGTCAGCAGCTCATTGTTGCGCATCTGGATGGGTTGAGAAATCTCTGCTTCCAATCCAGGAATGGCACGCAAGGTTTCCTCCATCTTCTCCATCAGTTCTGGAGTAGTCTTGGCAGAGGTCCATTCAGCCTTCGGTTTCAGTGCAATCATGATGTCGGCACGTTCAACCGGCATCGGGTCTGTAGGAATCTCAGCACTACCTATACGGCTTACTACCTGCTTGATCTCAGGATATTCCTTCTTGAGCAGCTTTTCAGCCTTGGTACAACTCTCCACCATCTGCGACAATGAAGTTCCCTGCGACATACTCATCTCTACGGCAAAGTCTCCTTCTTCCAGACTTGGGATGAATTCGCCTCCCAGATATTTGAAGCCCACGACACTGACGCAGAAAAGAGCCACAGCACCTGTGATGACATCCTTGTTACGAGCCAAAACCCAGTCAAGAACCGGACGGTACCATGCCTGCAACTTCTCTATCACGCGGTCGGAGAATGTTTTTCGGGTATGTACCTTTCGACTTAACATCAGCGAACTTGCCATCGGCACATAGGTAAGCGAGAGAATGAAGGCTCCCAGAATGGCAAAGAATACAGTAAGTGCCATCGGACGGAACATCTTTCCTTCGATTCCTACCAGAGTCATCAGCGGAATATATACAATCATAATGATGATTTCACCGAACGCAGCACTCTGACGGATTCGGGAAGCAGAGAAATGAACTTCCTCGTCCATCTGTTTCTGGGTCAGAGCAAATGGAGTTGCAGCCCCGCCATTCTGACATTGAGCAAGATAAGCAGCACGAACTTCCGGCTGCGAGAAATGACCGGTATTGATATGTGTCACCACAGCTTCAACAATGATGACCGCAGAATCCACGATCATACCAAAGTCGATGGCTCCCAGCGACATCAGGTTTCCGTCGATGCCAAAGGTCTTCATCATGCCAAAGGCAAAGAGCATACTGAGCGGAATGACACTCGCCACCACCAGTCCTGCACGCCAGTTGCCCAGAAAGATGACAAGCACGAAGATAACGATGAGTCCACCTTCGATGAGGTTGCGGGCGATGGTACCCTCTACTCGATCCACCAGGTTGGTACGATCGATAAACGGTTCGATAACCACTCCTTCAGGAAGTGATTTCTGAATCTGGCTGATTCGTTCCTTTACATTTTTGATAACTTCCTGAAAGTTCTCTCCTTTCAGCATGATGGCAATACCTGCCACCACTTCGCCTTCACCATTACGGGTTACTGCACCAAAACGAGTAGCATGTCCCAACTGAACTTTCGCCACATCGCTCACCTTGATAGGAGTTCCATTCACCGTCTTTACCGTGATGTTACCCACATCTTCCAGACTCTTTACCACACCGATTCCTCGGATGTAATACTGGTTGGAGTTCTGCTCGATGTAGCTACCGCCAGTATTGGCGTTATTGCGCTGCAGAGCATCAAAGATTTCACTTACAGAGATACCGTTGGCATTCAGCTGGTCGGTATTGATGGCTACTTCATACTGCTTGACATAGCCACCCCAGCCACTCACTTCAGCTACACCCGGAGTTCCGGATAACTGCTTTCGTACTATCCAATCCTGCAGGGTACGGAGATCGGTAAGTGAATACTTGTCTTCATATCCTTTCTTGGCACGTACCGTATAATGGTAGATTTCGCCTAAGCCTGTAGCTATAGGTCCCATCTCTGTCTCGGTGTTCTTTGGCAATTCCTTCTCTAACTGCTCAACGACCTGACTCACCTGAGAACGTGCCCAATAGATATCGGCGGCATCGTCGAAGACAAGCGTGATGACCGAGAGTCCGCTTCTTGAAATGCTTCGGCGTTCCTGGATGCGGGGGATGTTGGCAAGCGCCATCTCTACAGGGGTGGTTACGTATTGCTCCACCTCCTGAGCTCCCAGCGAAGGAGCCTGCGTGATGACCTGTACCTGATTATCTGTAATATCTGGAGTAGAATCGAATGGCAGATGCACAAGCGACCAGACACCCCATATCGCCAGGGCTATAGAGAGTACTCCAATCACCAGTTTGTGGCGAATGGAATAAGTAATAAGTTTCTGAAACATAAGCTTTAATCTAAAAATGATTCATTAAATGATTCATTGAAAACATTCATCTATCAGTTAAAGCTTAATGCGCATGTTCGCCATGTTCGCCTGTAAGCGAAGCCAGATAATAAGCGTTCTCGGTTACTATCTTCTTGCCGCCAGCGCTATCCTTACCTCTGAGAAGATGGTCGCAAAGCTTCACCTCTGTATATTTACCATCAGAAACACCTGTAGTTACCTCATGGCGTGAGAAGCTATAGTTACCCTTGCTAGGAGTGCCATTGAGAGCGAAGACATACTGCTTTCCATCGCTGCTCACGATAGCCTGGGATGGCAGAGCGAGACACTGCTGGCTGCCTGTAGCTATCTTTCCGCTTACATACATACCTGCGAAAAGCTTTCCGCCATGCGTGTTGGTAGATGAAGAATGCAGATAGCTCTTTACGCTTGCCGCATCCAACTTTACGTGAACAGCAACGGATTTTGAATTATCGTTAAAGTATTGATTCATACCATAAATGGTTCCGGAAAGTTTCACGCCTGGCTGATTGGTGAGATTCACCGTTACGCGATTTCCTACCTTAATCTTTGATAAATCCTTCTCAAAGACGTTCAGATCGCACTCTACAGCCTGGGTATTCCTAATCTTCATCAAAGGAGTCTGCATATCTGCATAGCTACCCAGACTTGCAGTCATCTCACTGACGATTCCGGCAATAGGAGCACGCAAAGGAAAGGCAGTAGTAAACTTACCTTTCGCTACGGCTGCTGTAGAGATACCCATCTGGCTGAGCTGTCTGCCAATACCCAAAAGATTGGCATGAGCCACCTTGTAATCTTTCTGGCTCTGCTGTAAGGTGCGTTTCACGCCAGCACCCTGCTTACTGAGTAGAAGTTGGCGCTCCATATCCGCTTTGGCAAGTACACACTCCTTGGCGGCCGAGTAATACTCACGCTGAAGACTTACCACATCAGTATTTTCAACAGTAGCAACAACCTGTCCTTTATGAACGAGCTGCCCCTCTTTTACAAAAATAGATTTCACGATACCACCCATCAAAGAGGCAACATCACCCATTGCCTGCGGACGAAGCACAAGCGATCCTTTCGCCTCAATTGTAGCATCCATCTCACGCTCCACTGCCTCACCCATCTTCAAATCAACGGTGCTAACCTGCTTGGCTGTTAACGGAATATGATCAAAATCTACCTCTTCGTGCTCATGTTCCTCGTGTGCATGAGCTTCTGAGCCAGTCTGCTTTCCGAAAAAGGCAAAACCGGCCCATGCTATCGCCGTAACAGCGACTATCAAAATAATTCTTTTCATGTTATTACTTCTATTTTATTATTCTACTTTTTTATCATTTTACCCTACGATTCCACACAACGGATCTTATTAAAAATCCGTTGGCAAAAGTACACAGAATCCCTTGCAACTCAGTTGCATTTGAATCTTTAAATCGATTTTTGCAACCAAGTGGCAAACTTGTAAAATCATAAAATAAAAGGAGGCCCCCGCCTACTATAGCCAGCCGCCAACCCCTCAACAAGCGGAGAAGCTGCAACATGTTGCCATCTCACAGAAATGAGTGAGAGACGAGGGAGGATCAAAAGAGAAGAACAAGACAGAACCACAAACAGATGGCTTTCATCCATCAGCAACTTGCGGATGCCCTTCACCACCTTGGCATTGGTTACAAAGTGGTGCATCTGACGAACACTACAGTTCTCACGGTCGGTGTTACTTTTCTGGTCATGATGTTCTGTATGCTCATCATTGATGTTGCCATCCTGCTCGCATTGCTCCTGAATCATACAGATACGACCCATGTGGTGATGATGTGTCATCACCGTAGATAGCAATATACTCAATGTAGCTATCCATAGACCAAATATGTATAATCTTCTTTTTCTCATTCGCAATTTGGCTACAAAAATACAGAATTTTTGTTATATTACCAAGAAAGAGAGATGATTTTATAGCATTTTTTCTAAAAAAAACTAAAAGACAAGTACCCAATTCCGATAATGGCCGTATTTTAAATAAAATTTAGTATCTTTGCAATCAAAATTAGTACACAAATAGAAATGAAAAAGTTTATTGCAGTTTTACAGTTACTCTTAGTAGTAATGTTGGCTCATGCGCAGATGATGAACCCAGTAAAGTTCTCCACCTCGCTCAAGACCAATGGAACCGCTGTAGCGGAAATCGTGTTTAATGGAAAGATCCAACCGGGATGGCATGTTTATTCTACAGGTTTGGGCGCAGACGGACCTATTTCAGCCACTTTTAACGTAAACAAGCTTGACGGTGTTGAACTCGTAGGCAAGTTGCAGGCTCGTGGCCATGAAATTTCAAAGTTCGACCCTCTCTTTGAGATGAAGTTACGCTTCTTTGAGGGTAGCGCTACTTTCGTACAGAAAGTGAAGTTTACCAAGCCTAACTATCTTATTGATGCTTATCTGGAGTATGGCGCTTGCAGCGACCAGAATTGTCTCCCTCCTAGCGAGGCAAGCTTCAAGCATAGTGGTAAATCTCCAGCTGTAGATGGCAAGGAGGGAACTGCTGATGTAGATGCGAAAACCAATGGCCAGGTAGAAGATCCAGCAGCTATCGCTAAGGCGAAAGCAGACTCTTTGGCTCAACTTGCCGTAGCAGAGAAAGTAGATAGTACAGCTAATATCGATTCTTCATTCTCGGTAGATGGTGATGATGCTAAGGCTTGGTGGAAACCGGTAGTAAAGGAGCTTCAGGCTTTTGGTGGCAACAATGACATAGCCAACCATTCACTCTTCTATATCTTCATCATTGGTTTTGTTGGAGGTTTGCTCGCTCTTGTGATGCCATGTATCTGGCCTATCATTCCTATGACAGTAAGCTTCTTCCTGAAGCGTGCCAAGAATGACAAGAAGAAGGGTATCCGCGATGCCATCACTTATGGCTTGAGTATTGTCATCATATACTTGGCGCTCGGTCTCACCGTAACAGCCATCGCAGGTCCTAGTACCCTCAATGCGCTTAGTACAAGTGCGGTATTCAACATCATCCTCTTCTTGCTTCTGGCAGTCTTCGCATTCTCATTCTTCGGATGGTTCGAAATCAAGTTGCCAGATAGTTGGGGTAATGCTGTAGATAACAAGGCTTCCAGCACAACAGGACTCATCAGTATCTTCCTGATGGCGTTCACACTCGTGCTTGTAAGCTTCTCTTGTACCGCTCCTATCATCGGATTGCTCCTGGTACAGACTGTTACATCGGGTGACTGGTTGGCTCCAACAATTGGTATGTTTGGTTTTGCCCTTGCTCTCGCCTTGCCATTCACACTCTTTGCACTCTTCCCATCTTGGTTGAAGTCAGCTCCTAAGTCTGGTTCTTGGATGGAGACCATCAAGATTGTGCTTGGTTTCATTGAGCTTGCTTTCTCTTTGAAGTTCCTGTCTGTAGCAGATTTGGCTTATGGCTGGCACATTATGGATCGCGAGGTATTCCTCTCACTCTGGATTGTTATCTTCGGTCTGCTCGGCCTCTACCTGATTGGCAAGTTGAAGTTCCAGGTAGATGCCATCGGCGGTGACCTCAACAAGCCAATGCCTGTGGCCTGCATTATGCTTGGTCTTTGTTCTTTGGCTTTCTCTGTTTATATGATTCCAGGTCTTTGGGGTGCTCCTTGCAAGGCTGTAAGTGCTTTTGCCCCACCTGTAAATACCCAGGATTTCAACCTTAACACCAAGGTGGTAGAACCGGCTTATAAGGACTACGAGGAAGGTATGGCAGCAGCAAAGGCAGCAGGCAAGCCTGTACTGATTGACTTTACAGGCTACGGTTGTGTCAACTGTCGTAAGATGGAGGCTTCTGTCTGGACAGACCCTAGTGTTACTGACATCTTGACAAAGGACTACGTACTCATCTCTCTCTATGTAGATGACAAGACCCCATTGCCACAGCCTATGGAGGTGACTTTCAATGGCGAAAAGCGTACATTGAGAACCATCGGTGACAAGTGGAGCTACTTGCAGGCAAGCAAGTTTGGTGCTAATGCTCAGCCATTCTACATTCCTGTGGATAATGAGGGAAATCCTCTGAACGCTGCATTCAGCTTCAAGGAGGATGTCAGTGCTTATCTTGACTTCTTGCATAAGGGTCTTGATAACTATCGTAAGTAATAATTAACTTTTCATAAGGCGGGAGTGGCATATAATTTGCTGTTCCCGCTTTTGTATTTTCGTTTAAGCAAAGGTTGCTTTTTCGAAGATTTCAGGAAGTGACATTAATAATAAAGGTAATTAAAGTATAACACTATAAAAAGAGGCATTTATGAACAATAAAGAAGTTCCAGTCCTGCTTTTGACAGGCTATCTGGGCAGTGGTAAGACTACCCTGCTCAACAAGATTTTGGCTAACAAGAAGGGTATCAAATTTGCAGTAATCGTCAACGATATCGGTGAGGTGAATATTGATGCAGCTCTCATAGAGAAAGGTGGCGTAGTAGGTCAGAAGGATGATTCCCTGGTTTCGCTCCAGAATGGATGTATTTGCTGTACCTTGAAGATGGACCTCGTGGAACAGCTCAAGGAGATTGTAGATATGAAGCGTTTCGACTATATCGTAATAGAGGCAAGCGGTATCTGTGAGCCGGCACCTATTGCACAGACCATCTGCTCTATCCCATCCCTGGGTCCTCAGTATATCAAGAACGGCATCTTGCGTCTTGACAGCATCGTAACAGTCGTGGATGCTCTCCGCATGAAGGATGAGTTTGCCAATGGTTCTGACTTGATGAAGCCAAATCTTGATGAGGAGGATCTCGCTTCTCTCGTAATCCAGCAGATGGAATTCTGTAACATCATCCTCCTCAATAAGGCCGCAGATGTAGAGCCTAAGGAGTTGGAGCACCTGAAGCAGATTATCCGCGCCATCCAGCCTAAGGCTGAGATCTTCGAGTGCAACTATGGTGATGTAGATCTCGATCTGATAGTCAATACTCACAAGTTTGACTGGCAGACTGTTGCTACATCCGCAGGCTGGATTCAGGAAATCGAATCTGAGCGAAACGGAGAAGAGGACCACGATGAAGAAGAGCACGAGCATCATCATGAAGAAGAGGAACATGAGCATCATCACCATGATGAAGACGATGACGAGCATGAGCATCATCATCACGATCACGAGGAACATGAGCACGGTCATCACCACCATCATCATCACGATCACGACCATGATCACGAAGGTGGCGAAGTTGAGGAATATGGTATCGGAACCTTCGTATATTATCGCCGCAAGGCATTCGACCTGGCTCTCTTCGATGAGTTTGTTGCAAGAAAATGGCCTCGTGACATCGTTCGTGCCAAGGGTATCTGCTATTTTGCTGATGAACCAGACATGTGCTATGTTTTCGAGCAGGCTGGTCAGCAGAAGACCGTCAAGCAGGCTGGTCAGTGGCTCGCAACAATGCCAGCCGACCAGCTCGCAGAAATTCGCAAGAACAATCCGCAGCTTGAGAAGGAATGGGATGAGGAACTTGGTGACCGTATGATAAAGATTGTATTCATCGGTCAGCACATCAAGGACCAGAAGGATGCTATTATCGCAGAACTTGATAAGACTTTAGCACTCTAAAGGAAGTTTTAACATCATGATTGTGCTCCTTTAGTTTATATCCCTGCACAATCATTGTGACACATTACGCCCTGTAAGGCAAAAGCATGAAGATATTTATGTTTTTGTCCTTACAGGGCGTTATCATTTACTTGTAAAACTTAAGAGATAATAGCGGATTTTAACTACCGAAAAGACGAAAAAGCTAGAAATTAAAGGAAAAATGCGGTTAAAAATGCAGTTTTTTCTTCGTTTGTACTTTTAATTCGTTTTTTTTTGTTAAATTTGCACCCGATTAACAAATAATTAAGTGAATTTACAAAGAAATGAAGACCGATTTTCGACCTGCATATATTAAGGACTTTGAGGCGTGTTGGAACATCATTGACCAGGCTCGTCGCTCTATGATCGCATCAGGACGTCATCAGTGGACTAATGACTATCCTGCTGAGCACGATATAAAAGACGACATCAACAATGGTAATGCATACGTACTTACCGTGGATGGCGAGGTAGCTGTCTATGGCGCAGTAGCACTCAATGGTGAACCACAGTACGATTTTATCGATGGCGACTGGCTTACCACAGGCGATTATTATGTAATACATCGCTTTGCAACGCTGCCTAAGTACCAGCGTGAGGGTTTCGCACGTATATTTATTAATAAGGTGAATAGTCTCTGCGAGGTAGAAAAGGTTCCTAGTATCAAGGTAGATACCAATTTCGATAATCTTCCGATGATCAACTTGCTCTCTTCTATGGGCTTCTGCATCTGCGGAAGAATCAACTATGGAAACAGAGGTATGCGCTTTGCTTTCGAAAAGCAAACAATACAACCGCAAATACAATAACGATTTATAGACATTATGGAGGATAAATTAAATAGAATGAGAAGCTTGGTCAATCAACTGAACCAAGCTTCTGATGTTTATTATAACGGCAAAGGTGAAATCCTTACCGATTATGAATGGGATGCCCTATTCGACCAACTCAAGAAGCTGGAAGAGGAAACCGGCGAAATACTCCCCGATTCCCCTATCAACAAGGTTTCTGAAGATTCTATCGCAGGTCAGAAGGAAGAACACGAGTTCGCAGCTCTCTCTCTTGCAAAGACCAAGAAGGTCAGCGACCTTGTCAAGTGGGCAGAAGACCGCCCTATCTGGATTTCCTGGAAGCTGGATGGCCTCACCTTGGTAGTGACATACGACAATGGCAAACTAACCAAGGTGGTAACTCGCGGTAATGGTCATATTGGCACCAACATTACGCATCTGGCACCAGCTATCAGTGGTATTCCGCAGTCCATCACAGAAAAGGAACATCTTGTGATTCGTGGCGAGGCAGTCATCTCCTATGCCGACTTCGAGCAGTTTATCATCGAAAGCGAAGGTGATTACGCCAATCCCCGCAATCTTGCATCCGGCTCTCTTTCTTTGAAAGATGTAGAAGAAGTAAAGCAGCGTCACATCCAATGGATTCCTTTCACCCTGGTTTATTGCGAACAGGAAATCACCTCATGGGGCAAAAGAATGCAGTGGCTGGAAGAACTGGGTTTTCATCCGGTAGAGCGTCAGAGAATAGAGCAGCCAACTACCGAAAACATTCAACAGGAAATTGATGCATTTACAGCTAAGGTGACCAATAAGAAGAATCCTTTCCCTGTAGATGGTCTCGTCATCTGCTACGATGACACCTCCTATGCTGCAACGGGTTCTGTAACAGGTCATCATGCAACACGAGCTGGTTACGCCTTCAAATGGCAGGATGAGCACGCCGATACCGAACTCGACCACATCGAATGGTCGTGTGCAGCCAATACCATCACTCCTGTGGCTGTTTTCAAACCGGTAGAATTGGAAGGCACAACTGTTCAGCGGGCATCTCTCTGTAATGTAAGTGAATGCGAGCGTTTGGGAATCGGTGGCAAGGGAACCCGACTGCAGGTTATCAAGGCTAACAAGATAATTCCGAAGGTAATCAACGTAACAGAATCACTTGGCGTTTTTGAAATTCCTAAAGAGTGTCCTGTCTGTCATGCAGAAGCCATCGTTAGAGAAAGCGAAAGCGGAACGAAGACTCTGCATTGCACCAACCCCCACTGTGCAGCCAAGCAGATTAAGAAGTTTGCCAGATTCGTGAGCAAGGAAGGCCTGAACATAGAAGGAATCTCAGAACAGACCATCTGGAAGCTGGTGAATGAAGGACTGATTAGCGAATACGCTGACTTCTATCACCTCAATGACCATGCCTACGAAATAGCAGCCTGGGATGGTTTTGGCAAGAAGAGCGTTGCCAACATGCTGGAGAGCGTAAGAAAGAGTCGCCAGACAGATGGTCGCCATCTGCTCTATGCCCTCAACATTCCTCTCTGCGGAGGCGATGT
>ERZ870052.181-NODE-181-length-24231-cov-12.046162_pt1 | contig 24231 bp, 19 predicted proteins | sample MGYA00520889_ERZ870052 | MGnify/ENA primary metagenome ERZ870052 (study PRJEB32232, sample SAMN07284988) | human gut metagenome | biome: human-associated habitat; material: feces | host: Homo sapiens | place: Tanzania | collected 2014-08-14 ...
GCACTACTACGGCTCTTACCTGTAAAGTAAAGAAGCATACTTGCCTCCAACTCATCGATAATCCATCGCTTAATCTTCAAAGGATTCACGATTACTATATCGTTCTGCAAGAACTCCATATAGTTGAAGCCACCAAAAGCAGCCGCATACTGATCCTGCTTACCACCAGAAAGTCCCAAGTCCTTGCGTTCAATCTCATAAGCGAGTCGGGAAATTTCATAATCACCCAATGGCAAACCAAGCCACTCTACAAATGCCTTCAAGATACAAACCACCATGGTAGATGATGTACCCAAACCAGAACCTGCAGGAGCGTCATTGTATGTAGTAATCTTAAAAGATTTAGCACCAACGCCAAAATCCTTGACTATGCGATTATACACACCCTTGATGAGACTTGCCTCACCATCAATCTCTAAACTTTCTACCATCGGATAACTCTTGTTGCAATGCGCATCAAACGCATTGATAGTTATCTGATTGTCATCAGTCTCTTCGATTGTACAATATGCATACAAATTAATTGTTGCATTTAATATCAAACCTCCGTATATATCGCTATATGGCGACACATCGGAACCACCTCCTGCCAATCCAAGGCGGAGGGGCGCTTTACTACGAATAATCATACTGCTTACTTTATTTTACTTCATCCACTGCTTTACGCAATGCCTCGATAAATCCTCTACCATAAGTCAAATCAGGCTCCATCATATTACCTTCACCCCATTCATTCCAAGACTTCAAGAAGACAATTTGTTCGTCTTTTGGTTTATGTCGGATTGCTTCAAATGCCATTTTGGCAAGATTATAAAAATATTCTGGCTTCACATTAACAAAGAAAGTTCCATTCCATCCACTTCTTGGGGTATGATCCCATTGTGGTACAATCTGAGGGATAACATCTTTTTCTTTATCTTCATCAGTTATCATCGTAGGATAATACTTCTCATAATCTGTCATAAATGGAGGACGATGCGTTACTATTCCTTTAACATTTTGCCACACTTTGAAAATTCCACGTCCTGTACGTCCCATTTTTTTCAAAGCATTGCTGGTTATGTTTCCCAATCGTTGATATACTACAGCATTATATCCTTTAGCAATCAGCTCCTTTTTCTTCATGCTTGGATGGAAAATATTGGTAACTAAATACAAATCAGGGAAACCAGCTTCCTTCGTCCATTTTCTAAAATTTATGATATACTCATCAGGAATAGTTTGAGGGTCAAATATCAAGAGCAATGGTGAACCATTTACTTTTGTATAACGTTTATCCTTAAAAGCTTTCAACAAATACTGAAAGTGCATCTTTTCATCTTCCAATCCTGGATAGGTCTGTTCTATAAGTAATCTGTTTGTAGAAGTACCATCAGCATTCCAATCCTTTGCAAACCATGAATGGTTTGCCCAACCTAAGCAAAAGCCAAAATCTGGATTTCCTGAATTCAAGACATCGTCAAAAATGTCAGCCATTAATCTTTTACCATTGCCAAACCAGTAGTGCCAATAACAGAAAGATTCAACACCCGCCAATTTAGCAAGTTCAGCCTGTTGCTCTCTTGCTTCAGACATTTTAAGGTTATAATACCCTAACTCCGTTGGTACACGTGGCTGATTATGCCCCTTAAACAAAGGTTTTGCCTTACCAACGTTAGTCCACTCTGTAAATCCTTTTCCCCACCATTCATCATTCTCCTTGAATGCATGGTATTGAGGAAGATAAAATGCTATAATTCTTGGTTTCATAATTCTTATTTTTAAAGGATAATAGAACTTTATTCTATAATCCTTTTAAGATTTAAATCATTATTTTTATCAACTAAATAAAAATATACTATATTTTTGATATTGCTAATTTTGCTTGCATTCTTATTTTCTAATAATACATTATTTATCTTAATGCCTTACCTTTTGAATTATCCTTCGAAAAGCAGGAAAATATTTCAAAAACAATATATATATGATATCTTTAATATGAAACTCTTTCCAAATATAACCAAAAGGAACTTTCCCTAATTTCTTTTGATATTTTGAAAAATACAACGGATACCATATTGGGTTAAGCAACAATGAATCTACAAAATAAAACAATGTCTTGACATATCCGTTAAACAAAACATTATATAATTTAGAATCTTTTGTTCCGCATTCAAACATCATTAATTCATAATTGCCCAATATATCTATTTCCAATGGAACCTTTGCCGTCGTACAAATACTATCCTCCCTATATCTATAGTAATAGACATAATGTGGTATTTCTACCATACATACATTCATGCAGACTATGTTCTTTCCTAAATCATACATAAACAAGGTATCCTCATTATTACGTCCTTCTCGGAATCGAGTGTTACCAATAACCTCTCGTCTATATAACTTATTCCAAACTGTATAACTAGTTTTTTGACTCATTGTTTCTAAAAGAAATTCTGAAGCTGGAATTACTATCTCTCTAGAACATATCCATTCATCTTTAAAATTACTGGTAAAACCATCTTGGCATCTATAAACCAAACCAGAAGTTATTCCAATACTTTTATCATCTTTGATTCTATCGTAAAGATTTTGCAAAGCATCACTACAAATAAAATCATCACTATCAACAAAACTGATATATTCTCCATTTGCCACATCAAGACCAGCATTGCGAGCCGAAGAAAGTCCACCATTTTTCTTGTGGATGACTCTGATTCTAGAATCACGTTTTGCCCACTCATCACACATTTGTGGACATCTATCTGGAGAGCCATCATCTACCAATATCACTTCAATATTAGAATATGTTTGGTTGATGATGGATTCAATACATTCATCAAGATAATCTTGTACCTTGTATATTGGTACTATAATACTTATTTTTTCCATTGTGCACTATTTTAAAATCTTTTGTACTATTGGTTAATAAAAGCATTGTAAAAAATATAAACTTATTATTAAATGGAATTTCTACCATAGATATTACTATCATTATATAAACAAAAGCAATTATTGGATATACAGATTTATTAGTAATAGATGTATTATATACTTTCAGATAACGAAATATAGAATAAAGAAATGACAAGAAAGCTATACATCCTAGGATACCCACCTGAACGAACATATCTACTAATCCATTTTGAGCATCATAAAAACCAGTATATAAAACAGATATCACAGAAGAATTACCAGCCCCATAACCTAACCAAGGATTTTCAGCAAAAGCTTCCTGGATTTTTTCATATATAATTAAACGTCCCGTTAAAGTTAAATCTTCATGAAGTACATCAACTATAAAATCTTGTACTATAGGAAATTGCAGAAACCATGTCGTAAAAAAGAAAAAAAGTATATCACAAATAAACAGAGATAAGAATAAAGTTCGCAGAGAATATAATTTTAACTTAATATGTTGAGGGATAAATTCCACCAATGCTATATATAGTACAATACCCATTAGCGCAGTACTACATTCTGTATGCAAACTAACTAAAAAAGTTATTATAGCCAATATATAAAACAAGATTCTATTTTTTCTAGTAAACTCAGGATTTAAAAGAGCATATAATACACAGATATAAATATTAGAATATGTAACTGCAAATTTATTTCCTATCAAATAAGAATTTCCCGTCTCTACATCAATGGTGGTGAATGCATCAATATCAACAAAAACAAGTAAAAGTAATAAAGCATAAAAGACTGTTTTTATCATTAGCCTTATCTTTCCTATTTCTGAAAATTTCTCAATAAAATAAGCAGTAGCCAGCAATGAAATCATTTGATATAAAACACTTTTTGGGATTTGTGCTTTTAAATCTATTATTTCTCCACCAGAACGTCCTAAAACATTTAATGCATTTACATCATCATAATTAATTAATGCTGAGACATAAGATATTACACAAAAGAGCAACAATGATACATTGATATATTTATACTTTCCTCCCAAAAAGTTCTTTATATTAAACAATAAAGACATCAAAAGAAAACATGATAAAGCATTTTTAATCCAACCGTCTATCATTGGATTAAGACCAAACCAAGTTCCTTTCATAAATAATATCCAGAAAATGGATAATGAATAAAAAATAACACTACGATTTTTCATTTTCTTAAAAACAATCTCATTAAAGATTTTATCGAATGAACAGACTTCCAAACAAACGAACAATGATTAACAGCACAAAAAGTATAAAATTTCAACTTAAAGTCTTTTACGTCATTCAAAGAAAAAATATACTTATTTGATTCTACACAAAGAGTTGAATCTATTAATTTCCCATTATGAAGACTATATGTTTTAAAGGAATTAATTCGATAAAACAACTCTTTTCTATGCAAACTGAAAATATTCTTATGCTTTAGAAAATCTACAATAAAATGAAAATTTATAGCAGCAGATGTATCTCGTCTAAAAGTATCTTGATGTATCATAGACTCAGAATTTGTCTGAATATAATGATAATAAGCTTTAGGAAGATAAGCAACAGTCTTTGCATAATAAAACAGTTGAATCATTAATGCCAAGTCTTCATGCATATAAGTAGGAGGAAAAACTACATCCTTATATAATTCCCGACGTACCAATTTACACCAAACACCAGAATGCATCCGCTCTTCACTGTGCAACATCATATCAATACCTTCTCTCGGAGATCTTACATATTCCCCCAATACTATTTGCTCTCTATCTCCAAAGTCCTTAATAAATCCGCAACATAAAATATCAGCATTATTCACCGAAACAGCTTGATACATATCAGATAGTCCATTTTCATCTAACCAATCATCAGAATCCATGTGATATATATATTCACCACTTGCAAACTTACAACCAGTTTCTCGTGCTTTAGGTAAGCCCTCATTAACCTGCTTATTGATAATTCGGACCATCCTATTAGGATACCTAGATACAACTTCCTTTAATACGGCAATAGAATTATCATTAGTACAATCATTTACAAATATAAATTCCACATCATTAAAGTTTTGACGCATTAAAGATTCAGCGCATCTCTTGATAAAACGCTCACTCCCAAAAACAGGAACTATAACACTTATCTTATATCCCATAATCACAATATTTTATCAAATATTCTATAAAATCGAGTTCTATTGTCCTCTAAGATATTAACATCTGCGCTTATTTTTAAAAGTTTGCCAAGATTAACATCGAACACAGCCTCATCGAATTTTTCCATATAGCAAATAAATCCGCAATTTTCTATCCATCGAAAACAATTACCAACTTTTTTGTTAGAATTATCAAAGACTATAGCTGGGGTGCCGGTTATATATGCAAATATCATCCCATGTAATCGATCCGTTACTAATATTCGCGATTTTTTAAGTCTGTTTAAAAAGGATTCCAAACAACCAAATTTATCCGTAGGATCAAATTTATCTCCCACATGCGTATCAATTTCATAAATAGAATCATATGACATACAACATTTATGAATACCCTCGACTACATCTGTAGAAAGAACTTTCTCCTTATCATTCCTAAAACATAAAGATATCCCATGACGCTCATTATTATTATCCCAATGCTTTAAAGTCATAACTATATCTGGAACCTCGTAACAATTTGCCTTAAAATTCTTCTGCATGAAAAGAAAAGATTCATGCTCTCGAGCCAGCAAAACTAAATTTCGCCCTTGATAAGTATATTTTGCAGATTTTAAGAACTGCATTCCCTTTTGAGTATTAGAAAAATCCGTTGTCTGTGGAAATGAAATAATTTTATTATTTGGAAACAACTTTATTATTAACTGGCGATACATTTCATATCCGCCATACATGTCACCCATATTACCACCTCCTATAATAGTGATTATATCATCTGCATTGATTTGCTTGCATATGCCTTTCAACTTATCCAAATGTAAAGAAGCAGGTACTTCTATTATAGGCGAATTGGGATATTTTAATTGCAATATTTTTTTTTGTGCTAAAGTAATTGCAACATCACCTAAATTCCCATAATCAGCAGCTAAGAATATAAAAACTCTGGGATAACCACCTTCTTTGCTAGGAAGAACTACCTTTAGTGCGGTAGTTCTAAGATACGCTTTAAGTGTAAACAACACTAGAGGTATATGTTTTTTAATGAATTTTGGTATCATGTTTTCTTTATAAAAGATAATACTTTATGGGCTATTGACGAGATTACCCCATATCTAAAGGCTTTATAATCCTGTAGTACATTATACAGCCAATAATAATAGTTAGAAAAGAAAATATCTTTTTTGGCATCTAACGTTCTATTATCATATATTTTCTGACTCAATATTTCCTTCATTACAGGTGAATACCATTCACCACCCTTTATCATTTTTCTGTTACGTAATTCTCCATATGAAGGAGCTTGGAAACTTGGTATCATTCCCCAACTGATGAAATGAGATGAATTCATACAAAATGGAGAAGTACAATGGTATCCTACAGAAATCCATTTTATGGGTTTTGATAAATCATCAAAAATATTCTGATAAATCGGACTTGAATAACATGGTCTAAGCACACCTGTTGACATATTCAATGTGCCCCCCCACTTTCCTGCATAACAATATTCTTTTCTCTTTACCATGAAATTCTTCATAGTAAAATCGAATAATGGAGATTCAAAATCGCTTACAGATGCAACATACTCTTCTTTTGTATGCTTTGTATATAAACGTATATCATTTGATAAGTTTATTTCATCTCTAGTTGCAGCAATCTGTGGATATGCTCCTACATGTTCTATACAAAGTTTCTTTATTTCTTCCAAATATGGTTCATATTCATCACACAAATTAAACTGAACCATAAATGAACAGCCATGATTTTTTACGTCATCAATAATATTGAAAAATTTATCAAATGCTTTCAAACGAGCTAACTCCAAATAGTGCAGTGAAAAAGAAAAATTGATATGGCTCAACTGTTCTGCAGAACATATCTCATACAACTTTTCAAAAAACTTCCCATAAGTACCATTTGTTGTTATATTAATATAATGACCATCCTTGGTCAATTCATAACAAAGGTCTGGTAATTCTTTTATCATAGTAGTTTCACCAGCACCACAAATACTAATATACGCCAATCCCCCCAAGCGTTCTTTACTTAAAGCCTTAGCTATATGTTGCGGAGAATAAGGCATAGACGGCATCTTCATCGTTCTCTGATGACGCTGTGCCACATAACAATAATGGCACTTCATGTTACAAACCGTTATCGGAATGAGACATTCAAAAAAATATTTAATCTTATCCATAATCTATAAATTTTTCATCATATTGTAAACTTTCATTAGAAGTTCATAATATTTTGTTGTCTTAACATATTGCATAAATGGTCCTTTACGCCTAATCTTACTAAAATTAGCTTTTGATATCTCTCCAAATTTTAATTTATAAAACTTATTTGGAGCAATAACCAAAGAATCGCATTTATCAACATTATCTTCCATTAACATCTTTCTTTCCTGCAAATGGATATACAGAAATTCTTCTTTTACCAGAATTTTATTTGAATTAAAGAAATATCTAAAAACACCATTTTTGTTCCAAATATATAACGCATCTTTAAAAGACTCTTTATGAAACCCAAAACGGGCTGAAGGTGTTTTAATTCCTGTATATCGAACCCTAACAAACCTATGAATGAATTTTATTATATTCATTGAGAAATCTTGTACTAATACTTTTTTTCCAAAATCAAGAAACATTCGATTGATATTTATATCTCCTTTGTTTTCTTCATCAAAAACATAGATATTAGGAGTTTGCAAAACATCCTTATATATAAATCTTCCTTTGTATTTACGCATAAACAAAGTATTGTTTTCAACAGTATTCTTGTAAAGGATCATGTGTCCGAGACAAAAGAGTTTATCATATGAATCCAACATTTTTTGAGTAATAAAATTACTCAAATGTCCCATTAAAGTATCAATATCACAATGCCCCCAAAACTGAAAATCTGTCAGATAATCAGAGAAAACATATCCATACATGGGTTTAATATCACATAATTTATATGGCCGATCCAAACATATTTTGAAATCAAATTTCCCTTGAATTAAATTCTTGCATTCATCAAAAGCCATTTCTACCTTCTGTACATTCTCTGGATAGTTATAAAACGTTTTATCATCAGTAAATATCAACCAATTAAAATCCTGATTATATCTACATGAATTTAAAAATAACTGAAAATAGTTAGGTAGTTTTCCAAAATATGGTATAATAAAACAACACTTTTTCATAAGCTACTATTCAGAGAATTAAATAAGAACGATCTTGATTTTTCTTGCATCTTCTGCAGTTTAACATTTACTTCCGTATAATCTACTGGAATAAGTGACACACTATCATTCTTTGTTAATATATTCTGCTCAAGCCCTAATTCTTCCAATAATGAAACCGCCCTATTTTGACCATCATTCATCTTTAGAAACAAAAAATTCTTCTCAAAAATCAAAGAAAATGCTGTACCATGAAATGAATCCGTCATAACAAACTGAGCATTTTTGATTAAACTAACAAACTCAATTGGATTAGCAGCTTGATAATTATTTTTTGAATCATCCTTATCTAACCAAGAAACAAGTGTTATCAATCTCCATCCATTGGTTAAAGCTATTTGTTCAGCAATGCTTTTAACCCATTGGTTGTTCCAGACATCATATAAGAGGAGATATTTAGCATCCATTTTTTTACACTCAGCGGCTAAAGATTCCCATATATTTTTCTCAACCAATAACGTCGGATCTACAGTTTGACAAATTGGCTTATCAACTAAAGGGCTCAACAAATTTATCATCTCTTTCTCTCTTACCCCTACAAAATCAAAATTCTTTAGTAGTTTTGACAGGGTTATCTTCTGAGGTTCCGAAAGTTTTATATTTTCCATACTTGCTGCATAAGCTATATATCGGCGATGCCCTTTTTTAAAAGGAAAATCACAATAATAATATGGATAAAATCCTTTCGTGATTCTGCAATTCCAAACTTGATCACTTCCTACTATATAAGCATCTAAATCTGATGGAACTCCAAGTTCACTTGAAAGCGAAAGTTTATTTTTGATAAATTTATCAAAACCTTCCCATCTCTTACTTCGCAATTTATAAATTTTAAATTCATTCATAAACTGTTTTATTGTTTTTATGGGATGTCTTTTATCTACACATTGTCGCCAAATTGCTCGATGATAGCAATTTAAAAACGAAGGATTATCATTAACAATTATTGCCGTATGTCCCATTTTTTTCAAAAACTCTTGGGTAGCATAAGCCTGCAATACAGCTCCATAATTATGGGCAGAATAAAACGTCAAAATGCCTATTTTCATACTTTAAAGGTTTAATATCTTACATATTTTTCTGACAACACGCTTTGGAATTCCAATCATAATCAATATTTTATGTTTAACAATCCGAATTTTCTTCACTGTAGAATACCAAAGTCCAGTATCATAATCGTGTGAAAAGACGTACGAAAAACCAAACTTTTCATAATCTTTTTCAAAACGATTCCTATTTGGATGAATTTCAGATGGCACACGTAAGTTTGGCTGCAAACATTTTTCCAATTCAGCCGGAATCGTGTTCATTCTATCCTGCACAGCTTCAAAGAGTTTACGCCCTTTTTCTGTATTCAACAATACAAGAGAAACACCTTTATTGTCTGCATTGAAAGCAGGATCCGTATTCTCCCATCCCCAAAAGTCTGCAATAGTTATATCACTTGGACGCTTAGTATTGGTAAAGTGACAATTACCACACGACTTGCGGAACATAATATGTTTATAAAATAGATATGTAAAGCTCATCTTTGCCCCCCCATTTTTAAATTTAAATGTTTCATGGTGGGCAGCCCAACCATACTTTTGTTTATCTCTGAAATTCACCCATACAATTGGAGAACCTTGTTTTTTTTCAAGATAAGCTATATAATCTCGCCACATATATGGACTTGGAACGCCATGGCAAACGATGTCAACCAAGAAAAGATTCTCTCTCAATCGCTTACCTACATATGAGTTCAAGCCTGAAGTTTGACAAGGAGTACCTGAGAATAATACCGTCAATCCATCACGCAAATCTTTTTTCACCTGACGAAAAACACCTGTCATATCGCTTTGCACATACTTACTACCCTTAAACTCATCACGTTCTTCTTTGGTAGTAGCACGCTTATGAACCACGCGAAAATGATCTGTGTAACCAGCACCATAAACAACACCTCCTTCTTCCAATATATAATCAGAAATGGCAATGAAAGTAGCACCACTACGACTAGTTTCTACTTCATTCATATCCTTATGGCGAGCACCATAAGCTAAAGGCTTGTCAAGATTCAGACTGGTGTCATATTTGTCATTGAAGGCACATATCTTCTCACACAAGCCACAGTCCACACACTTTTCCTTATCCACTTCTGGATATAAAAAGCCAAGTGCATCAGGCTTCATAGTTATAGCATCATGAGCGCATATACTAGCACAAGCCGTACAACCGCAACAATCTGCAGGATTATTTATCTGTATCATTTCTTTATTACTTTATTCTTTAGATTTTTAACCTTATGTACAACAAACTCCCGTTCATTACCATTGCAACCAACATAGAATTCTACAATAATCGTACAAACTATAGCGGTCAAAGATAATAAAACAAATGAGAGGAATGATTCTTCTAAATATCTAGTGAGCAAACATGGAACAACCAGTGCCAGTAATGCAACTACAATTACATTAAAATAGACCTTCTTCATATATTGAATAGAAGCTAGACCTATCATTTTACGTAACATATAAAGTCGAGCAGCCAAACAACATTGAGATATGACTATAGCCACAATCAATACACTTTCAGGCATACACCCTAATCGTAAACAAATATATGAGATGGGGAGATTCATCAACTGTAATCCACCTACTACAATTTGATAATTTCGTATTTTACCAGTAGCAAGCATTGCTGTAATCAGAGGGTTCGAGATTGACTCAGACATTGCAAAAATCAAAATCAATTGAATAAATAACACAGCATGTTCCGGTACAAGTTTGAGCCAAAGCACTAATATATAATGTGTATTAATAATTACTGGCAAAGATAATAACAACAGCATATAAAAAGACAGTCGAGCTCCCTGAAAAATCAATGTCATCATATAACCTTTATCTCCAGCAGCATAAGATTTTGTTATTTGCGGGTTTAATGCTATCATAAAATTTTGAACAAATCCTGAAATTGCAGTATTTACTTGAGAAGCAATACCTCTTGCCGCATTTACCGATGGTCCGAAAAAGAGATTTATAACAATATTACCTCCTTGATCTCTCAATACCGCAGACGAAGCCCCGATAAAGTTCCAGCCAGCAAATCCAAACATATTTTTCAAAAGATCTTTGTCCCAATGAAAATGATATTTACATTCTGAAAAATGCTTTGTACAATAATGCCCATATGCGAAGCGAACTATTATAGCTACAATACACATTAGGATTGCGTAGAAGATTAACTTATCTATCGGTGACCATATAATCAAAAAAGCTATTGCCAATTTGCCGACAGCCTCCAAGATGCTAATATATGCAAAAGCAGACATCTTTTCATGAGCAATGATTGCTGCATTATAAGGAACACTAATAAGTCCAATCACAAATGTTATAATCGAAAATTGCAGAACCCAATTTGCTGCAGTCATTCTTTCTAATGGTATTGTCATCTTTGCATTCAAAAACCACACACCTACGGATTCTATCAATACTACAATAATCAATGACAACAGTAACTGTATCGTTACAGAGGCAGAGAATATCTTATTGAGTTTGCTTTGATCACCCTTTCCTAACTCATAGGTAATGAATCGGCTAATAGCAGCTGACAAAGACCCTGATATAACAGAAAACATCGCAACCACACCACCGACCACATTATAGATACCAAAATTTTCTACTCCCAAAGCATTCAATATAACTCGGCTCGTATATAACGACACCACCATCATAAAGAGCATTCGGAAGTAAAGAAGAAGCGTATTCTTCGCTATACGTTTATTATTTTCTGACGTTTGATTTGACATTTACTTTTTCTTTTTTATTGATTTATAAACTTATCTTGAACTACCTTTAAATTCTCCTTGCTCATCCTCTCCATATGATAATAAGCAGCGTGTAAGAATATAATCTGTCATATTCTGTATCGAATGATACAGGAGAACTAATTGATATACCTATCGAATGTTTCTGCTATATAATAAGCAACCACCTCAGTATTTACTGCTTTCAATAATTCCAAATTATTCTTCAGAATCTCTGCTGTAGTATATATAAGTTTGTCATCTTTTGTCAATGAGGCATGATCTCCATTGAAAATGTTGCTAAGATTTTTTCTGTATATATAGTATGCAACACCATCAGACCAGATACTTTCTTTTTGTTGGCTGTTTTGTGCAATCTTCAGCCAATAGTTATTTATCTCAACATTGACCAAACTATCTTCTTTTATACAAATATCGTTGTTATATCCTATTACAGGCAAAGACACCTTCAATTGTATCATATCAAGATGTTGTGAAATATACTCAGAAAGAATGAAAGCAATATCTTGGGTTGTCAAGTTTGCAAACAGAATCGTCTTATTCTTAATTCTTCCTGCAATGAAATATATCAACTTATCGTCTGCATTCTTGGGATGCAGATTAGGAACATTATAGCGGTAATTTATGACACACAGATTTTGATAAAGCATAGCAGCTTTAGCCAAGGCAGACACTTTGTTGTCTGAGTCGTAAATCATCGGTAGATATATGCTGTAAACACTTTCAATCTCGTTGTCGTATGGATTGTTTAACACACTCTTTGTGATTTCTTCTGAAGTTACGCCCATGCGTAACTTTATCTCATTCGATATAGAAGAATAGGCAAATCTTACAGCCGTTATCATGTCTCTTCCTTTTGCAAGTGCGTCATATCTTTCAGTTGTGTTTCGTAAGAATTCATTGAATGTCCCATCATACTCATTATTCTTATGTATAAAGCGGAATTCGATTTCTTCCCTTGTCAGTTTCGTATGTTCTGATGCAACGCCACAAATGGCGTCGAAGAGCATGTCTCTAAGAAGTTTTGAAGAGTCAATAGACTTAGGGTCTTTAAACATACATTCTCTTATGTTCGCTTTTAATGCACCGCCAATAGCTGCACCTACATCTTTTGTCAAATCAGTAGGAATTATGTCTATAGCTTCAATTATGCTCTCAATCTTTAAATCAGCCGTCAAGTTTGTTCCCAAGGTTTCTCTTGTCTTCTCAAGAACATCCTCAGTAGACATACCAGACAAATCATTCATTGTGTTGTCTATAGCATTGCAAGCTTTTGTTTTAAGCCAGTCTTTACCTATATTGATAAATTGCCCCATGCCTGTCATTTGTTCATGTTCTATCTCGTTGATGCATTTCATTCCTGCACCACGAGTCAGAAAATATGTTGTAGCACCATTGGCAAAACTGCCTAATGGTACCCAGTTCAATATGGTATGAGCTATCATTGTGCCATTCTTTGTCAAACGATAAATAGCTCTTGCTATATGGATGTTTTTAGCTGTTCTGCTTTTCACACCATAAACATTACAAATTTGCTCTATCATGGTTACAGTTAATGCAGTTAAGGCAAATCTGTCTGCTCCGAATTGCCCACCTAATGCGCCAACGGCAATCGCTGTTCCTGCATGATATATGCTAAAGTTATCGATTATGGCGATTGCCTTTTCTCGTTTCTCTTGTCTTTCTTTTTCCGTCATAGATTATGTCTTTAAGTTTCTTTTTTATCTTTTTGTTCTAAATTATTCTCTTTAATATAGTCTTCAAATAATTTCTCTATTTCAACAGAAAAATCATACGATAGGGAAATCAAATCCTTATTATTTGTTTCACATTTTGGCACTTTCATCTTGTTTGTGACCTCTTTGTCTATCTTAGATTTTAGCTTTTGAAGAGTGAGCAAATTGTAATCTTTGAATGTACTTTCTACAGCTGTCAATAATCTTTTCAACATGCACCAAATTAAGAGAATGCTTACAAATGTAGTCTCTTTACTGTTGTCTTGCGGAATATTTTCTTTCATGCGCCCTAATTCTGCCACCAAATTTTCCAATACTCGTTGGAGCAAAGGGACTTTTGTAAGTGTTCCCTTGTCATGAGATTCGAACTCCTGCAATTCAGAGATAACCCTCATGTGAACTGATAAATCAGAAAGGGTCTGAGCTATTTGTGAAGTTTTTGAGATTTCAAGTATTTCATCAAGAGTTATCCTTAGTTCCTGCATCTTTTGTTCCTGCTTTTCTGCCGTTTCACTAATTCTTGTTTCGGCAGCATCAACTTTAGTTTGAAGCTGTTTCTCTGTTTCTGCGACCTTATCATTGAAAGTTGTTTCTTTTTGGCTAATGTTGGTCACCATTTTGGCTTCTAAGCCTGTGATTGCCTTAGACATCTCATCTTTAGCCTGTGCTATGTCTTTCTGAAAATTAGAATTGGCATTAATCCCTATAACGATTGGAAGAATAGTGCAGATTGCAGCAATAATACCTATCCAAATAGACAAGCTGATTGATAGTGTTTTCAATGTGTTCCTAAGTTCATTTCTATCTTCTTCCAGAATAGAATCCCATTTAGAAAACAAATCATCTAAACGCTCTCGATAGACTTTACCCATTGATGGACGCGCATCCATCAATTCTGCTCTTTCCGTTAGGTCTGATTTTCGAAGAGTACTGTCTATATATTTGGCAGAACATGTGTTTGTCACAAGAAACAGTATGGCAATAAATATGCAGGATATAATCGATGCCCATATTGCTGCAAACCATTTCTTATACCACTCATTCATACAACTCAAAATATAAATTATGATACATTTCATCGTTTTCATCAAAGTGAATCTCATTCTTTTTAAACTTTTTTGCAAAATCAGGTTGAATTAGTCTAACAAAGGAAATCTTTTCATTTTCAGCAGTATGGAATTTCGTAGAGAAACAAGAAACAATCTGCTCGTCATGGGTAAAAAAGATGATTTGTAGAGTTTTGTTCTTTCCCAATGTTTTCTTTGCATACTTTATTATTTGCTCGAAGTATTTAAATAATTCACGTTTGTTCCTGTAATCGTTTGCATAGAATATATCATCCATAATGAAAGGAAATAAGAAATCCCCATCTTTCATCAATTTGATATTCAACACAGCTTGCAATGTCAAGCAGAAAAGACGGTATCTGAATGTATTGAAATACTTATGAACAGGTACATCATTGATGCTAATCGTAATCTTATTGTCTTTTTCCAAATTGTAAATATCGAAAGCAAATTTTTCTTCATCCTTTACAATAAAGGTTTCGTCAAATATTGAGTTTACTGCATCAACGAGGCTTTTATCTACATACTCGACTACAGTCTTACGGATAAGATTTAGTAATATGCTCTTTAAATTGTCTATTTGGCTTACTAATATATCCAGTTCTTCCAAAGTTTTATGGTGTTCAACCACTAAGTCTACCTGTTCTTTATGAATCAGTTTCAAAACACCTTCCTTGATGTCTTTTAAAGGCACAATACCTGTTCCATTTTCCAATATATTTTGGATATGCTCCAAACATTTCTCAATGGCATCCAAAAATCTCTGGGTATACTCTGTTTCTTTCTTTTTCTCTTCAAGGATAATTTTCTTTGATGGGATTCCTTGCGAGATACCATCAGACAATGGTTGGAATGTAATGTCGTTGTATATTTTTTGAAAGTCTTGGATGAAATAGAATGATGTCAGATAGTGGAAATCAATTTTTCTGAAGGTATTCAGAGACTCCCTTGTATCTCCAATCTTGCCGTTTTTGATGTCTTTAACGGTATTTATCATTTTTGTTTGCAACTGGGTTAATGCTGCACGTTGCTTTTCAGATATATTTATGCTACCGTCACGAAGTAAATTTTGTAAATTCTGTCTTAACTGATAAACGTCTTCTGATGTCATCTCGTTTTTCGTTTTGAGAACTTCTGCCTTTATTTGGTCAAGTATTCCATTATTGGAACAGGCATCATATAAGGAACCTATTCCTAACATATAACAGAAGAAGACAAACCAATCGTTAGAGTTATCTCCGCTTCGCTGTGTATATTCCGCAAATTTCAGAATACTGTTTTCGGAGAAGAAAAAATTAGTCACATCATATTCTTTTCTGAATGCTTTACATTTTTCATCCGCCAAAGTAAATTGCTCACCATTGGCCATATAGACCTTTACTGTTCTTTCTCCACTGACGTTTCTGATATAGAGTTCGGAAGGTATTTGCCTAATACTGGCCTCTCCAATGCTTTCTGTAAACATGTACTCCAGGGAGTCAACAAGGGAGCTTTTGCCAACGCCATTGTCTCCAAGTAGAGTAAGAAAATCTGTTATTTCTTTCTCTCCATTACTAGACGTTTTTTCAAGCTGCAAACCATAATAGGCATTTTCTGGCAAATTGCCAAATTTTCTGAAGTTTTTCAGAAGTAGGTGGCAGAAGCGAAAGTCTTGGTTGGTAAAAGAGGAAGGTGAAGACTCTGGACTTGGTTTCCATTTACTGAAAGCGTCGAATTTTTCTCGCATATCTTCTGTCTTTGGCAAAAAGATACGTAAGTCTCCAACGGTAAGTTTACAATTGTCCAAAGCTTCCTTCAAAATTTTTGCAGGAAGTGTACTCATCCAATTAAAGTGTTTTTAAATCATTGTCAAGAGATTGCATAATGCATTCTGTATGATGACCTTGTCTGTTGTTGCAAGACTATCTGTTAATAATTTTGGTCCACAAATTGTTAGCAGTTCAGCTATAGCACCATATCCCTCTATATGTTTGGAATAAGACAACAGTGTCTTGAATCCGTCAAACATATTTGCATTATAATATGCCGAAGGCGATTCGCCTTTGTATTTATTCCAGAGGTTGAGAATATAGAAAGCAGCATGCAACTTGTCAATCATAGCTTGAGAAAAATGATGAATCTCTTCTGATGCTACCTTTCCTTTCATCCAAGTACCAACCTCACTGCTGGCAAACAAGTTGTCGCCAATTTCTAATTGCGGCTCTGGAACAGAAACATACAGATCTGCAAATGCGTCACTTAGTTCCATGAAATTCTCATAGTCCTCTTCTTTCAGGAAACTAATAATCTTTGTTTTCCATTCATCAAAAGCTTTCTCAATAGCATTATCTGAAAAACAAGCATAGTTTTTCAGTTCACTGATAATTGCTTCATCAATGTTTTTGTGTGCGTAAGCGACAAAGTCAACAATACGCAATATTCTATAGTCTTGCTTGTCAGACAGCGGTAAACCGTTGGACAGCAGATTGGCATAAGAAGATTGCGCCATATCAAATCTACAGTTGGCTGTTTCAGATATGATATGGTAATTTTCCAGTTTCTCCAACAAGTCGGTAATTTCTTCGTTTTGAAGCACTTGCACTCTGTAGTCTCCATCTTTATATGCAACATTCATCTTGCTGGCAAATATGCAGTTGTACTCACTGTCCTTTTTGCTAAATATATTTTCATCTTTAGTCAATAAAGCAAACAAAAGTTTCAGCTCATCTGAAGATATGCTTGTGCTGTTTATCTTAGACAGGTATAGGCTCAGAATGTTGATGCAGATTCTGAAATGCTGGTCTCGTGTCAAGTCTTCATTTTCTCCAGAACGAAACATACGCTTCCAATAGGTATTAAAAGCATCATTCACACATACATAATCAGGAACCATAGAGCCACGGTCTATACGCATATCAATATTTTTGTGTATGTTTCTGGCTGTACTCTGTTCAGGCAATAGACCTGTACATAACTCGCCTATAGATGACAGACTTTCTCCAAATTCCAATCTGTCGTAGGCACTGCGAGGCTGACGGCGAGACTTAACTTCGACCATCCAATGCAAATCACTAAATACATTGGAAATGATAGATCCAACTGTTTTCTTGTCAAACATATTGTCCAAAGTCAGCTGCATGAGGAAGTCTTTCTTATACATTAATGGTATCAAAGAATCAATGGTATTAGACTCTTTGAATGGTGTGTAAATATCCTCAAAACTTTTTGATGCCATCAACAAATCCCTTACGTATTCCGCATTTTCTGTTCCTGCCAGTAATTGTATATCTTCTGTTTTCAAATAGAAATCAACATCATAGCCAAGGACTGCGGCAAATAATCTTTCCAACTTTCTCTTAAAGCGAATGAAATGGTTAGCCGACAAAAGATAGTTGGCAAAAATGACAAGGCTCTTTTGTGTTTGATGCTCAACATTCTTATCTTCTTTGCCATTTATATCTTTCGCTGTGTTCAAAATGAGATTCCACACTTCTCCCATCTTGCCAACAAACATATTATTGCTTGTTTCAAGATTCTTGATATTGATAGTGTGTGGAGCCATAGAAGCTATGCAAATTGAATCATCCGTATGGAATATTCTCAACTTTGAAAAGTCTGGCTTTATAGCTTCTTGATATTCATCATATATGTAGTCTGTACAATATGTGAATGCAGAGAAAGTCTGTCCATCTTCTCTACGATAGTTCTTGTTTTTGAAGAAGATAGGTTTCTTGCTGGATTTTTCTTCGTCATCAGCAGCCATTAATTTCAATACGGTCTCTATACTTTCATCAAGTTCCTCTTTGGAATACATATTTTTAGACAAACTCAAATAGAATAATGGATATTCTATATCGTATGGTTTCCCAAGGTCAAAGAACTTGGAAATGATAGTATCTATAAAGAAATTACATTTGTCGCTGTCTATGAGATTCCAACCTTCAACGAGAGATTCTAAAATCTTTGGCGCATTAAGTGCATCATGGGTGATAACCAATGGCATACCTTTTACTTCAGTATTCTCATCATTGATGACTTTTGTCAGTACATCCAACACTTTTTCAAATGTTGTACCATGGTAAATCGCTTCATCAATAACAACACAGCGTTTGTCGATTTTTCTCCAATTGACAAAAGGAATGGCTATATCAGAGATAACCTTTACTGTCGGATTGTAGAGATCTGGAAATTTTAGCTTGCAATAACTAAGCAGTCTTGGGGCTTTGCGCGCAATAGCGATGATGATAGCGTCTTGTGCCATCAACTTACCATACCAACTTTCCAATTTGGTATTTAGTACCTCAAAATTGTTTTCCAAGAAGACATTCAAGTCTTTATCTGATGTATATGCCATTTTTGTTATTGCTTTTTGCTCATATTAATACTTGTATTAAAACGAACAAACTGCGTTTTTATTACCTTGAAAGTATTTGTTTTATGATAAATTATAGCTTAGTAGAGCAAGCATGGTTTGTTTTGCACTTGCTTATAACATAGCCGCATAACTTACCTGTTTTATTTTCAGCTTTATTCTCCCATAATCCTCTTCATCGCTGCCATCATGCGGAGCTGCTTAGCTGTCGGTCCTTTTTGACCTTTCTCAGCTAAGTCAAGATAGAACTTATAGTTCTTTGCCAGAACTTCACGAAGTTCTTCGGGCATGAGCATATGCCATTCTTGATTTTCCTCATCGCAATAGGTTGCAACCAAGTATAGTTTCTGAAGCTTGTACAGGGTCTTGCGCATCTTGCGAACTACATAGGTATTGACACCGCCCTTGACAAACTCATCGATGATTTGCAACTCTTGCTTGTTAAGGTTACTCAATATCTCAATAGGACTATCAAGCAGTTCCTGTGCTACTCGGCGTGCCGTCTCGTCCTTCTTCAAGTTCGGACTAACATACAGGTCGAGTTTGTTGCACACCTTTAGCATATTTGCTTTGGTCACTCCTCCAACGAGTTGTACCAAGCGTATGCTGGAATCAAAAGTTTTTGTATCTGGTAAAACTATCATGAGTTATTGTTATTCATATCCATACAAATCTACATTGACATCGAATGGAGAATCAAAGTCCTTCAGCATTGCATGCTTCGTATCTTTCTCTGAGAGATTGGCATGTTCAGTAGGAATCTTCCAATCAATTCCAAGGCTATCATCGAGGATAGAAATTCCTCCATCAGCCTCTGGATGATAGAAGTTATCACACTTGTACTGGAAGACGGCTGTTTCTGAGAGAACAGCGAAACCATGGGCAAAGCCCTTTGGGATGAAGAACTGGACATGATTGTCTTCTGCTAACTCTACGGCTACATGCTTGCCATAAGTAGGAGAACCTTTGCGGATGTCTACTGCTACATCAAGCACTCTGCCTTTTACGCAACGTACCAGCTTACTTTGGGTATATGGTGGGCGCTGGAAATGCAGACCACGCATTACACCATAGCTGCTCATTGACTCGTTGTCTTGGCAGAAGTGAACACTGTGTCCCAGAATTGGGGCAACCTTTTCTTCAAACTCTCGCTCGCTGAAGCTCTCGAAGAAGTAGCCACGAGCATCACGGAAGAGGCGTGGCTCTATAATGAGGACGCCATCAATATCTGTTTTTACTATATTCATTGTTTTTGTTTTAATTTTTGTTCTTATTATAAGATTTTTCGAAAACCTACCTTCAATAGTCTTTACGACCCCTTCGGTTCCCCTTGTAGGGGACAGAAACCTTCCTTACCGTTAAGGAAGGCTCCACCTCTCATCTCGGTCTTCTCCCCTCAGGGAAGAAGAGGGAAACCGCCCTACTCGGTGCTCAGAACCGCTACGCTCTAAGGTTGGCGGACCATCAAAGGTCTCGCCAGGTTTTACGGGATGGGACCGCCTGGCTAAAGTGGAGACCGCATGGATGGGCTTGGTTTGCTATAATGGACTTATGGAATACTGATTTTGAGGGTAAAGAGCCTTTGGTAGAAGATTTGAAGAATCAATGTCATTGGGAATGTGTATACTTTGTAGGTCGTTAGAGTGATGAGGACTTACGCCTTTACTATTATGCAGCCTCTGTTTTTTCCATCCGTCACCAAAAACGAGGCGTTTGGTGTAGACATCGTTGAAACGATAGCATAAGGTACACTTATGCAAGGAAATGAGAGCTTAAGTAGCTATGGCATGCAAAGAGAGACTAGCAATTCTTGTTTCTTAGAGGAATAGACTTTTCCCAGAGATAGGAAGATATGACAACAACTTTTTGGTGCGAGTGTTAGAACAACTTTTATTTAAGCAATAAATAAGTATGAATAGAGATGAATTTTATCATTATTATGATATTGGTGCTATTACAGACCCTGCGGAGCTAAGTCAACGCTATTTTACAATAATTGAGATAAAGAGGAAATTTGTTGATTTACAACTAGTAGGTCAGTCTCTTTATCTTGATGTTAAGTTATTTATAAATAACTATATACGTAGTAAAACCGACAAAGATTTTGGGTATGATGAGTTTGATAGAGATAAGGTCCTTCAAGCAATTAATATAGTAAATTTGCGTGCCCAGTATTTATTGTTAGGACATTTGGAAAGACTTTTGGGGAGTTTGGGATATGATACAAATTGGATTGTTATAGAAAAAAATGAAAGAGCCTATTTGTTAAGTTTTCATGAGAAAAAGTATTTTAAAGCGGCTATGCAGTTTTGTAAGTTTCATTTATGGGCTACATTATTATGCATAATTTTCATTTTTGCTATTTGGTGCGTTGTATTATGCCCTGCTCCTTGTAAGTCATTAATTTTTTTTGAACTTAAGCAAGAAAATTATTGTGAAAATAACGTTTTGAATTTTATAGCAAATGTCCTTTCTTTATTTTTAGGATTTTCCAACTCTGCAAAACTTTATTGTGTGTCAGTTTGTGGAGTTTTTATGTTAGGCATATTTCGGTTATTTTATGTTGTCTTGTGTGCGAATTACTTATTCAAAAATCTTTTCTTTAAAATTAAAATAGATGATACCAAGAACTAGTTTATACTTATATCTTTCAAGATTTGATAAGAGTCAAAAGATGCGACTCTTTCTATTGTGCTATGGCATTTTTTTGCACCTTTTCGTAAGTGGTATCTTGCCAAATTGGGGATATTTTATTTGTGATGCCTTTTATTTGTTGGCTTATTTCTTTCTATTTCGATTAAATGCGTTTAAATATCAAAAGTTATTGATGATGACAGATTATTTATACGTTTTATTGATATGTTGGGGAAAGCCACTTAATTCTCTTAGTGTTTTCTTTATGATGTTAGGTGTCCTACTCATTCCTCTAAATAAAAAGTATTTAAAAAAAAGCATAAAACCATCATTGGCTTGTTATATATTAACTTGTATACTTTTGATTTGGGGAACGTACAGAACATGTGTATTTTCTTATATTGATTTTGTGGCCTATGTACTAATTTGTCCTTTATGCTATGCAATATACGAAATTGATTGGAATAGAAATGAACGAACTGCATTTTTTTCTGATATTATTGATGCATATTATAGAAAACAAATCAAACCTCATGAAATATATAAAAATATAATATCTGCTTTTAACCAAAATTTTGGTGATAATTTAATAAAGGACATCGTTTGCCTCATTTCATTTGATGAATTTAAAACTTTTTATTTAGTAAATTCTTCTCACTTTATATATGATTTTAAAATAAATATATCCGATAATGCACAAAAAATCGGTAATATAGAGTTCTATATAAATGTAGATTTCTTTCATGATAATGATTTAGAGAAAAACAATTTGTTGTTTCCAATTAAAATAGAAACTAAGAATCCTAGTGAAGAGGGGCGTTATGCTTTTTTGGTTGTGCTAAGCAATGAAGAATCTCATGGAAAGATATTTAAAGATGTTGGAGATATGCAAAATGTTTTTTATAAGTTATCAAGGGTGTTAAGTAATGAAAGAAGTATCCAAAAGCATAAAATAAAGAGTTCTGAATTGCTTAATGATAAAATTAAATTTGTAGAAAATGCCCAAGAAACAATGCATTTTATAAGAAACAGGCTAACTCCTATCCAAAATCTTATAGGTTTGATAAAAAAGAAATCAAAGTATTCAAGTGTACCCGAAGAAAGTTATAATCAATTGATAAATAATAGTTGTGAAAGTTCTGATAGAGAAATAAAAGAACTCATTAGAAAAGCAAAATATTTTCTTGATGATAATAATAATCCATTTAAGTTTAACGTGGATGAGCAATATAATATTCAGGCTATAATTTCAATTGTTCGTGGTCATTGGAATGCAATTATGCAAGAGTCTCCTTTAGAGATAGATTCTTCAACATTAAAAAATATTGCAGAATGTAATATTCTTACAAACCGTGATGCTTTTGATATTTTATTATCTGATATAGTCGGAAATATAAAAAAATATAATAATGGATATGCTAAGTGTATTATTAGTTCTGAAAATTCTTATCTTTTGGTAACATTTTTGAATTCATTTTCTGATAAAACAAAAATCCTGTCCGTAATTAATGATATAAATTCTTCTGATAGAGATGAAATCATGAAGAGAAGAACATTTGGATTGAACAGTATTAAACGAGTTTCAGAAAACTTAAATATCCATTTGGAAGCTTCTTTGGTCTCAAAAAAGGATAATAAAACAGATCTTGTCTTGGAACTTTATATGTTAAACATTAAAATGAATATAAATAATGAATAAAATATTGATAATAGAAAACGAATATGCCTCAGTCAAGGATGCTTTTGATACAGCTAATATTCTAGGATTCGATTCTAGCTTAGAGATTGAGCATATTGATAAGTCTCAGGATGTACCATATCACCGACTAAATGAGTTCGTGACAATATTTGTAGATATTAGTCTTGCAACAAAGAGTTCCATGGATGGTTATGGTATTATAACAAAAATAAAAGAAAAATTTGGTGAAATAAATTACCATAAAATTGTAGTAATATCAGGAAGTTCCAAAGTCCAAGATGGATTGGAGGATCGCGGATTTGGTGATATTCGACTATTAACAAAACCTTTATTTTTTGAAGATTTAATAAATGAAATTCAAAAACGTATATAGAGTTCTTGTTATAGTTCTTATGTTATGTCGAATCTCCTTAAAGATTAGTAAAGGTATGTAAAACTTTAAATGTGAGGAATCCGCAGTTGTAAACATACCAGACATTTGGTGACTTTGCTCTTGTTCCAATTACTTAAGTTTAAAGGTTGCACTGTAATCATATTTTTTCAATTGTGATATTAACAGAGACATCCTGACAAGGCGAAGAGCAGAATCAACCTGTCGCAGTCGCTCAATGGTATCGGATGGATTGTAGGACCGCTGGTTGGCGGACAGCTTCTG
>ERZ870052.182-NODE-182-length-24157-cov-6.847674_pt1 | contig 24157 bp, 20 predicted proteins | sample MGYA00520889_ERZ870052 | MGnify/ENA primary metagenome ERZ870052 (study PRJEB32232, sample SAMN07284988) | human gut metagenome | biome: human-associated habitat; material: feces | host: Homo sapiens | place: Tanzania | collected 2014-08-14 ...
TCTGATTGAGATTCGATCCAATTTTTCCATATTCACTGACCAGTTTTCTGAGATCATTCATGTCTGCAACAACTTCAATCTGATGATTGATTTGCTTTTCAAGCAGGAGTTTTCTCAGATATTCTGATCGGCTAATAGATAAACAAGCAGCGCCTTGGTCTAATAAATCCAGTTCGACATCTGTAAGACGTAATCCTATAAAATGTCTGTGATTCAGTTCTTTATCTTTGTTTTTTGTTCTCATACTCCTCCTTCCGCTGAGACTATTCCTCCCGCCGGGAGTCCACGTATTTCAATATCGGCTGTCCCTTCCGATATTAGAAATAGTGCTGTGAACACCTTTAGGTGGAACCAACAGACAAGTGAAACGTCTGTTATTGAGAGGGTATGGGGAGATCCCCATCAAGATAAATCCCATAGGAGAACAGGATGCCAAACGGCAATACTGTTAAACATGGGTGGATCTTGCTCTGTATGTGTACCCCTCTATATAACGAAACGCTCAGAGGCTGTTTTACAGTGGGGGAAAAGAAAAAATATCAAAAAATTGATGATTAATGGTGAGCTTGTGATAGAATGGAAAAAAGAGAAAAGCATAAAGGATGTAGTTGTGGAGAATATTTGTTATGATTAGAAAGTTGCTGAACGGAGATATCGATAGAGTTGCTGACATATGGTTAAAGACAAATCTGAAAGCACATTTTTTTATTTCCAAACAATACTGGATAAATAATTATGAATTAGTGAAAGAAATGTTGCCTCAGGCGGAAGTCTATGTGTTCGAAGTGGATAAAATGATACAAGGATTTGTAGGACTAAACGATGAATATATCGAAGGTATTTTTGTCTCTGAAGAAATGCAGTCTTGTGGCACAGGTAAGCTTTTATTGGATTATATTAAGGATAAAAAAGTTAGGTTACAATTAAATGTATATCAGAAAAATGCCAAGGCAATTTCTTTTTACCAAAGAGAAGGATTCATTATTCAATGTGAAGGTTTGGATGAAGCTACTGGTGAAAAAGAATACACCATGCTATGGAAACAAAAATAGAAATCGGGATTTGGAAGTGTGAAAGGAAGGAATATATATGGTTGGAAGAATTTATCATGTAGGGCTAACGGCCTCTGATTTGGATCGATCGATTGCTTTCTATAGAGATATTCTTGGACTTGAGTTTCAAGGCGAAATCTTTATGGAGGGCGAAGAAACAGATAAAATGTTCCATAAGGAAAATTGTAAAGCAAGCAGAAACTTACTTTTCCTCTTTCCGATATTAAATGCTGTGAGGTGACTGAAAGACACTTTGACCGTAAGGAGTATCAAAAATTATTATCCGATTAAAGGAAGGTGACACAAGATGACACCTTCCTTTTGTTATGGTAAAGGACGGAGGTGATTTTGTATGGAACAAAATATTTACGAAAAGAAATCCGTACATTCTTTGATACTTTACTTTTCTATACCAGCTATTGTTTCATTAATCGTGGAAATCATGGCATCGGTTGTAGACACAGCTTTTGCAGGTCATCTTGGAGAAATTTCTATAGATGCCTTAACTGCTATGGGACTGCTTTCTCCAATACTGTGCATATATACTGCTATTCAAGCATTATTTGCAGTATCAACGGCTATTATGGTTGCACGATACCTGACCTGTAAAGAGGTTCGGACAGAATATTTCATGACTGGTCTTGGCATGACATTGGAAATAGTGAAAAAATCTGAAAAAGGAGAAATTTAATTATGACAAAAGTAAAGGATGCGGAGGGCATTGTCTATGCAACACCAATTTATTACATGGTCTGCGAGGCTGGGTAGACTGTTTTGAAAAGGCTTCCTTAAAAGACATACACACGAAGAAGTTTTTGCAAATCGTCCCCTAACTAAGAGAAGAGCGATCCCGTTTATTGGAGCCCCACTCTTCTCTTAGTCATTTACTATTTTTTCTTTGACTTCTTCCCTTTATTATTCGATTCTTCGTTCTTCTCTTTATCTCGTTTTTCCAATATTCTTCCAACCGTCATAGCTACCAGAATAAATGTACAAAGCACAGCGCCTATAGTAGCTATAAGAATCTCGATTGGACTATCTATTGGTTCTATTTTATATTTACCTTTTGAAGTTCGATAAACAGTTATAGTGTCTTCATCTCCTATTTTAACTCTGTGATATACGGTGCCTCTTCCTTTATAAGTTTCCCCTTCAACTTCATATGAATAGTTAACATCATATTTTATTATCCTGCTAGACTCTTTATCTTCTTTTGCTTGAGTAATAACTGCACTCACACTTCGAATATCAGTAGAATTTTCAAACTCTTTTTGTTTATTAATTTCATTGAATATGCAGAAGATGCATCCAACCAATCCAATAATAAATAACAGATATACACCTACAATTTCCCGTTTTTCACTCTTTTTTTTATCCATAATTTTTCGCCTCCCCGGTAAGAATATTCTATTCATTATGTTATATTCATAATACCCGATTATTCATATGGTGCCACTATCACTTGTGTTAGTAATCGAATTAAAATGATGATTAAATGCGAGCTTGTGGTAGATTTTATTTCTGAACAATACTGGATAAATAATTATGAATTAGTGAAAGAAATGTTGCCACAGGCGGAAGTCTATGTGTTCGAAGTGGATAAAATGATACAAGGATTTGTAGGGCTAAATAATGAATATATCGAAGGAGCAATTTCTTTTTACCAAAAAGAAGGGTTCATTATTCAATGTGAAGGTTTGGATGAAGCTACTGGTGAAAAAGAAAGGCCCGTATCCGTTCTGGATATGAGCCTTGCAAGAATTGTAATCCGTAGATTTTACAAGTAAAATCTCTCCAGTTTTGTTTTAAAAAATTGAATTAATGGACCATTGAAGCAGGCATTTATAATTGTACCAATCCCTACTACCGACCAGATACCCGCCCCAGATGCAGTGGCAAATATGATTCCGATAATCACGACAACAACATCTGAAAGAATCCTTGCTTTATGGAATGGAATTTTTTGATGTGTCAGTTTCTCGATTATAATTGCGACGCTGTCATATGGAGCGATTCCCATATCTGCGACCATATATAATGCCACTCCCATAGATGCCATCAGCTGAGCAAGCAGCAGTGCAAGGATACGCAGTGGCAGATTCATCTGAATCTGCACTACATCGTTCGCTACATAACAGATAAAGTCTGCAATATATCCGACAAATACCATATTGATAATGGTTCCCGCACCAATGCAGGATCTTGCCTGAAAGAATACAACTACAAGAATGATCGCATTGACAAGCAACTGCCACGTTCCAAAGCTCCATCCGATAAATCCGCTGATTCCAAGATTCATTGCACTGAATGGATCCACGCCAAATTGTGAAAGTCGTAAGAAAGATACACATAATCCAATAAACAATATTCCCAGTACCATTCCGCCGGTTCTTTTTGTCTTCGTCATGCTCTATCTTCCCTCCTGAACTTTTTTGCCTTTCAGCATATATATTCTAGATTCAAAATCGGTACAAGGAGTCACATTCCCTGGCACTTCACCAGCTGTCACATCGGATGTGATCAATCCATAATTCATCAACTCGTCTCCGTAATTTTCTGTATGATTCCATACATTTTCATAAATCATATCCGGGTTCAATCCCTGTAATCTGACACGGCTATACGGCTGATTCACTCCATTTAAAACACGATAGTAGCCTACGATTGCAAGCGTGCGGTCTTCATTTGTCACCATCCATACCGTCTCATTTCCTTCGAATGGACTTTTCAGACGATAAAATGTTCCAAACTGTAACACTTCTCGGTATTCTTTCATAAATGTGATCTGTTCTTTTACTTCTTTGATCTCTTCTTCTGTCAATTTGTTGAGATCCAGTTCGTATCCAAAAGTTCCAAAGTATGCTACATTCGCTCTTGTATGTAATGGGGTATTGCGAAATACCTGGTGATTCGGGACAACAGACACATGGCTTCCCATACTGCTGAGCGGATAACACATAGAAGTTCCATACTGAATCTTCAGACGCTCAATTGCATCCGAATCATCGCTTGTCCATCCCTGTGGTGCATAATATAGCATTCCCGGGTCAAATCTTCCGCCACCGCTGGCGCAGGATTCAAATAATACTTCTGGAAACTCATTTGTCAAACGTTCATACAGATCATATACACCTAAAATATAACGATGGAACACTTCTCCCTGTCTGTCTGAAGGAAGTTTGCTGCTGTAGCATTCTGTAATGCTTCGGTTCATATCCCATTTAATATATGAGATTTTCGACTCCGATAATAACTTTGCCATCATTCCGCAAATATGATCTACTACTTCTTTTCTTGCAAAATCGAGTACATACTGGTATCTGCCGTGTGATGTATTTCTTCCCGGTGTCTGTAAGATCCAGTCTGGATGTGCTCGATAAAGATCAGAGTCTTTATTTACCATCTCCGGCTCAAACCAAAGACCGAATTTTAATCCTAGTGCTTCAATTCTTTCTGACAGGCCTTTGATGCCATTTGGCAGAAGCTCTTCATTTGCCACCCAATCGCCAAGACCAGCTCTGTCATTTCTTCTTGCGCCAAACCATCCGTCATCTAAGACAAACAGTTCTACTCCACATTCTTTTGCTTTCCTTGCAATCTCTACAAGGCGATCTTCTGTAAAGTCAAAATAAGTTGCTTCCCAGTTGTTATTTAAAATCGGTCTTGCCTTATCACGCCAATACCCTCTTGCGAGTCTCTTAGCATACAGCTTCTGAAATGTCTGACTCATGCCATTTAATCCATTTTCACTGTAAACCAGAACTGCTTCCGGTGTCTGAAAGCTTTCTCCCGATTCTAATTTCCAATCGAAGCCTTCCGGATTGATTCCGGCTGTAATTCGTGTCACATCATGTGTATCTACTTCTGCCTGCATACGGAAATTTCCACTGTATACAAGGCTTATTCCAATTGCTTCTCCTACATTTTCATCTGTGTTGTGACGTTTTAAAGCAAGGAACGGATTATGTTCGTGAGAAGAATTTCCGCGCATGCTGTCGATAGCTGTTATGCCTTGCTCCAATGTTCGATTCTTAATATAGCGCTCTCTGGACCACGCACCGGACAACTGCATCCATTCATAATCCTTATCCGGAAGATCCAGGCTTAAGCTCATCATATTTAATACATGCAGATTTTTCTCACCAGTATTTTCAATATAAGCACTTCTTGCAATTGCACTGTATTCATCAAAAATTGTATATAAAAGTGCCAGTTTTGCACCAGTCAAAGCGTCTTTCAGGAAGATGCGCAATGTCTGCGCTTCCTCCTCGGACTCTGTGTAAGTTGCCGGCAATCCGGAGAGCTTCGGTTTTCCGTCAATGATCTCATAACTGTCATATTGGAACTCACTGATCCTGCTGCCATTTTCCTGCAACAATTCAATTGCCGGATGTCTGTAATCTGTCGTACCGTAAACCGGATATTCCTGTCGGATATGTTCCAATGAAAAAGTACGATCCCACTCATATATATACGATGTCATTGGGCGTTCACATTTCTCAACCAGATAAGAAAAATCTGCTTTATCATGAAGTCGTTTTCCAAAATATAATTGTCCCAGATGTCCATTTTCTAATACACATAAGATATAACTGATTTTTTCATTGTATAAATGGAAAGTTTTCGTTTCCTCGTGAAAAATAATCTGTCTCATATACTACCCCTTTTATAATTGAATTGTTGACTCTTAAGCTGTCTGTTTTTTCGCATGCATTTCATTTACTTTTCTTGTGATTTCTTCCATCTTCTCACCTTTTAAAGTGTAGTATTTTTTGTAAATACCAAAGCTGGCAAATGCAAGAATGATTGGAATTACAATCATTAACACGCGAATACCCATTACGGTTGCTGCGCTCTGCGTTACCGCTTTTGCGTTGTATCCTACAATCTGAAGACCAATTCCTGTTAATCCACCTGCTGCTGCCATAGCTGCCTTCATAAGGAATGTCTGTGCAGAACATGTTACACTTTCATTTCGTACACCAAATTTCACTTCTCCATAGTCGATAACATCTGCCATACAGCATGTTGTTACTCCAAGTGAAAGACCTGAGCCGAAGAAAAGTAATGCACAACATACAATAACTAACACCTTGCTCTGTGGTGCTACATATCCTGCTGCACCGAGCAGTACAAATCCAACAATCGGAAGTCCGCATGCAAATGCGTATACTTTTTCACGGCTAATTTTTTCTGCAATTTTCGGGAAGCATAAAAGTCCCGCCATCTCAGCAATAATCGCAAATCCAAAAATAGAATACAGATATTCATCATGGCATACACATTTGAAATAATATACAGCAAAGCTTTTTGCAATCTGTGTACAAAGGTTAAATGTCAAAAGTAATCCGATAAATGCAAGCAACTGATCATTTTTTACAATTACCTGAAATGCCTGTTTCAGACTTGTCTTTTCTGCTGATGTACCTAATGTTGATTCCTCTTTTACATTAAATACAGTAATGCCGATTGTAACGATGAAAATAACTGCGATAATGATTGCGAAAAGTGTATATCCTTTTTCTGCGTAGAGATTGCTCTCGCCTGCAACTTTGTTCAGGTAGTTGATAATATAAAGCCCAAATGTTGCTACTGAAAATCCTGCAAGACTTGCGAAAAATCTTGGAATTACGGATACTTTCTCACGTTCGTGCGGGTCATTTGTCAAGTTCGGAAGCCATGACCAATAAGGGACATCCATGATCGTATAAGTCATTCCATATAAGATATACATAACGGATACATATACGTACAATGCTGTTCCTGACAGATTAAAACTGTGGAATAACAAAACAAATACAACTGAATTTACCAATGTTCCGATTACAAGCCAGATTCTGAATTTACCAAAACGTGTATGTGTATTATCAACAATCATTCCCATCATCGGGTCATTGATCGCATCCCATATTCTTGCCACAAAAAACAGTACGCCGACAAATGCTGGTGCCAGATACAATGTATCTGTAAAATAAAGCATTAAAAATGCTCCTACTAAATTGCAAATTGCATCTTTACCGATTGCACCAATTCCAAAACATAATTTTTCTCTTGTAGACGCATATTTATATTGCGGATTTTTCTGAGTTTCTTTTTGATTTCCCATGATTCTCCTCCTCTAACACTCATTTGTTTATTTGTTGTTTAAGTGAAGAAACCTGTGCACTTGTTCCTTATGTTTGTTGATACAAGTATAGCGTACAAAAAAAGCATCCGTTATACCTTTTTGTTAAGAGTTATATCTCAAATGTTAGGTATCAGATGCTTTTTTTAACATTTTATCTATTCTTTTTCGATGTTTCCTACATAAATTGTTTTATGCTTCTTATATTCTTTCAGTTCATTTTGTGCACGGATCAATCGTTCTCGGGCATCCTTTCTGTTGTCATTACGATATTGGGTCGGCGTTATTCCCACTTTCTGCTTGAATATTTTACCGAAAGCAAGGGAATTACGATAGCCGCAGGAAACTGCAATCTCCTCCACAGACAGATCTGTAAGTACGAGCTGCTCCTTTCCTCTGGAAATTCGAAATTCCGTCAAAAAATCTTTCGGGGAGATTCCAAGACTGTTCATAAATATTGTATATAAATAGCTTCGATTTAGTGCCAAATAATTTGCTATATCTTCCACTGTGATTTTCTGTGAATAGTAATTCTTTATATAGGCAATTGCTTCCTGCACATGTATGCTTTCTTTTGTATCATTCGAATATTGCTGAATTTCAATCCCACGAGCCAGTACTGAGAAAAACTGATAGAGCTTTCCCTGGAGATAATAAAGATTTTCTGCAGTTGAACACGTATGATGAAGCATTTCAAATACAATTTCTTTCAGTTCTTCTCCATATTCACACTCGCATGTAAGCTGACGACTGTTCAGTCCGAGATCTCTGACAAATCTCTGTGCCTCCGTACCACCAAATCCTACCCAAAGGTAAGACCATGGGTCCGTTTTATCTGCCTGATAAAAGGTAAGGCTTTCCGGTTCAATCAGAAAGGCCTGTCCTTCTTTCAGCGGATACTTCGTTTCACCTACCTGATAGATACCTTTGCCCTTCATTACATAATGCAAAATATAATTGGGTCTTGCGGCCGGTCCATAGCTATGTAATGGCTTGCATTCTGCAAATCCGCAGAAACACAAATGAAAATCTTTAAACTTTGGTTTTAATAGTTGTAATACGTAAGAATCTTCCATAATCTGTATCCTCTCTTAACCCCTAAGATCACAAGCACTTTCCAGTCATGCTTACTTTTGCTGTTACTCACTCAACAATAGTTAGTTTAACCATTTTCCTTATTCTATCACAGTATCGTGTTATTCTTCCATCAGTTTTCAAACCAAGTACTAAAATGTAAAAAAACTTGCAAATCCATCTTCTTTCCGTTAATATATTGACAGCAAACAGGGAAAGGAAAGAAGGTATGTTTCAAACAATTATTGGTACAATCAGTTCTTTTATGTACAGCAAGCTGCTGGTCATTCTACTGATTGGTGCGGGAGTATATTTTACAGTCCGCACAAAATTTCCGCAGGTAAGATTATTTAAGAATGCTTGTGGATCCGTGATGGAAAAGCCGGAGGATAAAGGGGCAATTTCCTCTTTTCAGGCACTTATGGTTTCAACCGCATCCCGTGTGGGAACGGGAAATATTGTCGGGGTTTCATCGGCGATTTGTATAGGTGGATTTGGTTCTGTATTCTGGATGTGGGTGATTGCGATCATCGGAAGTGCATCTGCTCTGATCGAGAGTACATTGGCACAGATTTATAAGAAAAAAGGGGAAGACGGAAGCTGTTATGGAGGACCGGCTTACTATATTGAAGCAGCACTTCATTGTCGCCCGCTGGCAATTGTTTTCTGCGTTGCAATGATTTTAACCTACGCATTTGGATTTAATATGCTGGCATCTTATAATCTGCAATCTACATTTTCAGTATTTTCTTTTTATGATGCGAAGATGAGTCCCTGGATCATCGGTGGGATTTTAGCCGTACTGACAGGATGGTGTCTGCTTGGCGGCGGATCACGTATCGTAAAAGTAACTTCAATGGTTGTGCCAGTAATGGGAATTGCGTATATCGGAATTTCACTTTTGGTAGTAATTATCAATATTCAGAATGTGCCGGCAATGTTTGTACGCATCTTTGAAGAAGCATTTGATTTTAGAGCAATTTTCGGAGCATTTTCCGGTTCAGCCATGATGCAGGGAATCCGCCGTGGACTCTATTCCAATGAGGCAGGTATCGGTTCCGCTCCGAATGCATCGGCTTCGGCAAATGTCAGCCATCCGGTAAAACAGGGGCTGGTACAGATGTTGTCCGTATTTATTGATACTTTGTTGCTTTGTACAGCAACAGCAATGATGTGTATGTCATCCGGGATCGATCCGGCAAAAGAATTGCAGGGAGCACCGTGGGTACAGGCATCCCTTCAGGAATCACTTGGTTCTTTCGGGCCGATCTTCATTACAGTTGCAATGGTATTTTTTGCATTTACAACTCTGCTCGGAAACTGTTTCTATTGTGACAATCTTTTAATCTACATTCACAAAAAACAGCCGGAAAAAGCTTTTATGAAAGGCTTCAGACTGGTATCGGCACTTGCAATCTTTCTGGGAGCAGGAATGGAGATGTCTCTTTTATGGGATCTTTCCGATGTACTGATGGGGGTTATGGCGCTCATCAACATTCCGGTTATCCTGATTTTATCAGGGATTGCATTGAAAGCAATCCAGGATTATGAAGCGCAGTTAAAGAAAGGAATCAACCCGGTTTTTAAAAGTGCAGACATCGGTCTTAGACAAAAAACAGATTTCTGGAGATAAAACAGGATAATGGGGGAGACTGTCCGAACCATCGGATAATCTCCCCCAATTTCTACATCCTCTATTTTATAATTAAGCCTTTCTGTGTTTTAACGGATAACTTTTTACTTTTTGTTACTGTGGTATTTTTTATAGAAATAAATATAGGATATTCCACCTGGAATACTGATCCAGATAAGCATTGTTACAACAGACACAATCTCAAAATCAGAAATTGTTAATGCACAGGCTATATACAGCAATACCATCGGAAATGAAATAAATCCTAAAATTCTATGTGCAATCTTCCAGGTATCTTCATCACGCACAGTCCATGGCAAACGAAGGCCGGTATGTCTGTTATATGGCAACTTCGGCGATACAATACCTATAAAAACCATTATGCAAGACAATAATACCATAGCAAATAGTTTCTCTCCATTTTCCGAAAAAGTAATGACATCAACTGCACTCAGAAAAGCAAAAACAATACCAATGATTAAAATGCTAATATTGCAAAGTGTGGTAACACGGAAAATACCAAGCCTTAAATCGTCAGTTGTTAGACTTGTAAACAAGGCCAAATTACGATACAGTACGATACCTGCAATCAGCATACATATTCCTGCCATTAGAATTGATACGACTTCATTTTTCACACTCATTGTAATCATCATAGATAAAAATGTAACAAACAGAATCAGACCTCTTTTCTGGTTTGCCTGATACAACAACTTTTCTTTTTGCTTTTTTCTTGCCAGCTGTTCATTTAGTTCCGCCAATTCTTCCGCCAAATTCCCATTACTATGGATACTCTCCTCAATTCCAAGCAATTGACTAACCGATACATCAAGCAAATTTGCCATTTCAATCAAAACATCTGCATCTGGAACGGATAATCCCTTTTCCCATTTTGAAACTGTCTGCCGAACAACATTTAACTTTACTGCCATTTCTTCCTGGCTCATTCCTCTTGTTTTTCGGAAATGCTTTATATTCTCATTAATCATAATTTCATATCCCTTCTATTCGATATGTACATGTACATTATAAATTATACGAATATGCTGTTTCCGATACAAGCAATGGAAATTAACATTGGCTATTTTTTCTTTGATTTTTTCCCTCTATCCGTTTCTTCGGATTGCTCTTTATTTCGTTTTTCTCTTATATCAGTAATTCCCATTCCTATCAGTAGAAATGCAAAAACTACAGGTCTTATAATTGTATTAGTGGCTCTTGCTATGCTCGTGTTCCCAGATAAAAAGCAGAAATATACAGATGCTAATGGTTAAACATCAAATGCATATTCGTGAATCTTTCTAAAGAATGTTTTTCCTTTTCTATAAATCGCCAGGTTTGTTTAAAAGTTCCTGGTGCAATTAAATCCTCTTGAGAAATAAATTCAACAAAATCCTCTACCTTACCTTCATACTTTTCCGCAAAATCATCAGCCATATCTGCTTTTTCTTCATCTGTAAAATCTTTCAATTCATCGAAAAGAACATGCTCCAAATTGCAAGAATTAAAATAGATTCTATAGCTGACACCATTGATTTTCCCGGAAGAATATAGTTTTGATAATATCTCTGCTTTTTGAGTATGCTTTCGGATTAAATAATCCGGATATTTCGTTTCTATATGGTCCGAATAATATCTGACTCCCTCAATATCCTTTTTCACAATTACATCATTGCAAAAAGCTCCATCCATATCAACAATGTGTATGATTTTTAAAAAGTCCTCTATCCTGTACCCATATTTTTGTTTTACTGATTCAATTAAATTGTTAATCTTGGAAAGTATATTGTCTGCTGATGTATAATCCTTTGTCGTGATATCTCCATGAACTACTACAAACTGAATCTCTTCACTCGAAAAATATTCTTTTAAAATGGATCCCAATGCGGCCTCATCGCTCGGTCCTTCTACAATAACCGCAATTACTTTTTTCTCATTCACTACGAACACCCCGTCCTGCTTTTCTAAATGCTCTGGCTATTTTCAAACTATCGGTTTCTTCATAAATTTGTTCTGATTGGCCGCCCAATGTAATGCTTCTGATATACATATTGCGAAGGTTGTTGCTTTCTCTTACGTTCTTCATATGGATATAACGATTATCTGGATTCGTAGTAGAGAACATAATGCTTTCTTTATCAATCATTTCAAGTGCTCGAAGATTATGGGAAGTAAAGATCAATTGTCCTTTTGCACTCTTTTTGAAAATATCAAGCAACTCCCCCAGCATGTATTCAAAAATTCCGGAATCTAGTTCATCAATCACCAAACAAATCGAAGGATTTCCAAATGCCTGTATAAGTGCATTTAGAATGGAAATAATTTTAATAATTCCCTCAGATTCCATTCTGATCGGAATCTCTTTCATGCCCTCTCTCTTTGACATTAATTCCTGTTTCCATCCTTCTTCTCCATTATCCAACGATTGTTTCCCATAATTTTTAATCGTTACCTGTAATCCCGGGATGATTGTGTATAACACAATATTAATCTGTTCAACAATTGTCTCTAACAGATTTTTTCTTTCCTCATCCACCAGGATTGGTTCTGTCAAAGGAACCGCAAAATCTCCTTTTGCTCCGATATTATCATTTTCAATCCGAAAAGCCATCGGCAAAACAAAATTAGCAGAAATCACTCCTGAATGTGTATTTCGAATCACAAATAAATCTTTCAAAGCAAATTCAAACAAAGAAGATATAATAACCGAAAACTGTTGAAATCCATTTTTATATTCTCTACAGAATATTTCCCGACTACTTTCACCAAAAATATAAGAACAGTTACTTTTCTCTGCCATTTTGCGTGCTACGATTAAATCTGTTTTTATTTCTTTATTGGCTTCCAGAATTTCATCCAGTCTTTTCTGTGGTTTAAAAATAGCGTCCGTTTGATTTCTTTGGTAATCCATGAATGTAGTCTTATTTGTTCTGATTCCATTTTCATTCTTTGCGGCTCTCAATGTTTCCCGATTGATAACAATCTCTTTTTCTTCTCTGCTAAGGCTTAATGTATATCCTATTTCAAACACAATACCATCCATAAAAATATTGAAATCCGCAAAAATTTCAGCAGCATCAGAATCTATGGTCATGTAATCTTCTAATGACTGATCCAAATCGGCTCCCACCATTACTTTTTGTAAAAAATACAAAGCATCCACGATCGCTGTTTTTCCTGAACCATTTTGTCCGTAAATACCCAGTATTTCTGCTTTGTCCGCTGATAATATTTTGTTTACGGTATTCGGCATATATATAGTTCCATTTTTTACATTTTTAATATTTGTCAATTGTAATGATGACAAACGAACAATCGGTCTTTTCATCTTTATTCTTCTCCTTACAACTATCCTGCTACACTATACGTTATGACTATAACGATATCATAAATCATTGATTTCTTCAATATTTTCCTGCGTTTTCGAATTTTTTATTCGTTTTCTCGGATTTTATTCGTTGTATCGGTCGTTAATAGTGTTTTCTTTTAGTTATTTTTCATTCATGATAATGAGAAAACAGTGCAAATTTAAAGGATGGCCACTTATTTGACCATCCTTTTTCATCACGGTACTTATATTCTACCGTTTACATATTTTTTCTTTACACTTAAAAGTTAATTTGTGAATACCCGATAATTTTCTTCCTTATCGTAATCCTTATGGATTCCATCATCCTCATACATGGTATAACTGCTGTTTTTATATCCGATAAGCTGCAGATGTTCGGTATCAATATCTTTCACACACTCTGCCGCTTCTGCAACCGGGATACATTTACCAGTTCGAATGAAGAGCGGTACTTCATTCAGTGCCACATCTACATAATGATTGCCTTTTGCGAGAACCTCTTCTGAAATGCTTCCGTCCGGCAGGAACTTGATAAATTTCATCTCTTCCGGCAGATAAACATAACGGCCTCTTGCGTTCTGCTCGTAGACCGGAGCGATCATGATCTCGTTTCCAAGCATCAGCTGATCCTCTATCCTGATTGCTCTCTTGTCATCCGGATAAACAAACCCAAGTGGTTTGAAATACATGTCATCATTCAGCACAGCTTTCATGTACTCACTGTACAGATACGGCACAAGACGATATCTGGTGTTAATGACAGCGCGGAAATCCTCAATTTTTTCAAATTGATAACATTCCTGCAATCTTGTTCCCGTTGCTGAATGATTACGCATCAGTGGTGTGAATACACCAAGTGCAAGAAAACGAAGCAACAGTTCTCTTGTCGTATCACTGCCAAATCCTCCGAGGTCAGCACCTGTATACAGGAAACCGCACATATTCAGAGACGGCAGCATCTTCAGGTTAAGAAGGATATGTGACCACCAGGATTTATTATCGCCTGTCCAGATTCCGCCATAACGGTGCATTCCGATATAAGAAGATCTGGAAAACATCAGAAAACGTTTTTCCGGGTCAATGCGTTCAAAAGCTTCTCCTGCTGCCCTTGTCATATTGTAGCCAAAAAGATTATGTACTTTGTCATGACGGATCTTTTTGCCATCAACATTGTGATAAAATCTTTTGTAATCTTCCGGATCATTCGCAATACCGAGCATCTTGCCCTGCATCGCCCACGGATGGATCTTGCCTTCGGTATCCTTTGCAAACGCTCCGGCAAGTTCTTTTGCCTCTGCAAGCCCTTCCGCAGAATAAAAGATCGCTGGCTCATTCATATCATTCCAGAAACCTTCTATTCCCTGTTCAATCAGAAAACGATATTTGTCTCCGAACCATTTTCTGGCTTCCGGATTCAGCATATCCGGGAAATGGGTATCTCCCGGCCATACAGCTGCAACAAAATCACTTCCGTCTTCTCTCTTGCAGAAATAGTTGTTTTTGACACCTTCCTCGTAAATCTCATATCCTGGCTCAACCTTGACACCGGCATCAATGATCGGGATCAGGCGAATATCCTGGTCAGCCATTTCCTGCACGAATTCCGGAAAATCCGGGAAATTCTCTTCACTCACTGTGAAATCTTTAAATGCCTGCATGTAATCAATATCCATGTAAATCATGTCGATTGGGATATGATTCTCCCGATGTCCTTTTGCAACAGCACGGAAATCTTCTTTCGTCGTATAACCCCAGCGGCTCTGTCCGAAACCAAAAGCAAACTTCGGTGGGATATAGCTGCGTCCGATTACATGACGGAACTGTTTTACGATATCATATGCATTCTCACCTTCAAGCACATAGATATCCAGATCAGCATTTTCGCAGGACACCCTGAGTGTATCCTCTCTGTCATATCCAATATCAAAGGTCAGTTTCGACGGATAGTCAAAAAACAATCCAAACGTAGTCTTTCCACTCACAATAATAAAGTTGTGGGCTCCGTACAAAGAACGCTTGTCCTCTGTATGTACCGGATCATCTGTACAATTACTGATATAACAATATCCTCTCTTGTTGATTCCACGATTAGCTTCACCCAGACCATAGACAATATCATCTTCATCCATGATATAAGTAAAAACAAATCCTTCCTCCTGACTGACCTCTCCATATGGGAGAACGCCCTCAGTTGTTTCAATTTTTTCAGTCAGTGCCTCCGTATTAAATGGAGTTCCATATCTATATTTTCTAATCATCTCTCTGTCACCTAATGTTTATAATATAATACAAATGCTTCGTATGGGTTCAGAATAATTTTTCCGTCAAATTCTTTTCTTCCAAGGTTTGTGATCAGACACTCTGCACCTTTGAATTCTTCCGGTACTTCTACTTCTGCATTCTTGTCACTGAAGTTGCAGACAGTCAGAAGTTTTTCCTGATCCTGTTTTCTTGTGTAAGCAAAAATCTGCTCATCTTCACGATAAAGCGGTTCAAATTCGCCATAAACAATAATGTCTTTCTCTTTGCGCAGGCTGATCAGTTTCTGATAGTAATGGAAAATAGAATCTGAATCTTCCAGCTGCTGTGCTGCATTGATCTTTTTGTAGTTCTGGTTTACTTTGATCCACGGCTCACCATCTGTGAATCCGGCCTGTTTGCTGTCATCCCACTGCATCGGAGTTCTTGCATTGTCACGGCTTCTCAGCATCAGACATTTCATCATGTGTTCCGGAGTCATAAGACCTGATTCCGTAAACTCCTCAAAGTAATTAATACTTTCAATATCACGGTAATCTTCCAGTTTGTCAAAATAAGCATTTGTCATGCCAAGCTCTTCACCCTGATATACATATGGCGTTCCCTGCATCATGTGAATACAAGTCGCCAGCATTTTTGCGGATGTTTCTCTGTATACCGGATTGTCATTTCCAAAACGGCTGACGCTTCTCGGTTGATCATGATTCCCCAGAAACAAACTGTTCCATGCTTTACCCTGGAGTTTCTCCTGCCATTTGATCATGATGTTTTTAAACTCTTTAAAATCATATTTTTGAGTTGTCCACTTTCCATAATCTCCGCATCCACTCTCCACATGCTCAAATTGGAATACCATATTCAGTTCATTTCTGTCTTCACCCGCATATTTCTGTGCTTCTTCAATTGTAACTCCAGCTGTTTCACCAACTGTCATGATATCATATTTTGAAAGGACTTCATGATTCATTTCCTGAAGGAATTCATGGATTCTTGGACCATGTACGCTATATGGTCCAAAATCTCCATAAAGTCCGTTATTCATTTCTCCATCCGGAAATCTCTGATCTTTGGAAATCATACTGATAACATCCATACGGAAACCATCAATTCCTTTTTCACACCAGAATTTCATCATATCATAAACTTCCTGGCGTACTTTTTCATTTTCCCAATTGAGATCCGGCTGTTTTTTTGAAAACAGATGCAGGTAATACATCTGTGTCTGCGGATCATATTCCCATGCAGAACCGCCGAATACTCCGCCCCAGTTATTAGGTTCTTTTCCGTTTACCGGGTCTTTCCAGATATAATAATCACGATATGGATTATCTTTTGATTTGCGGCTTTCAATAAACCAGTTATGTTCATCCGATGTATGGTTGACTACGAGATCCATCAGAATCCTGATGGATCTTTTGTGTGCTTCACACAACAATTCTTCGTAATCTTCCATAGTTCCATATTCTTCATAAATTCTGCGGTAATCAGAAATATCGTAACCATTATCGTCCTGAGGTGATTCCAGCATCGGAGAAATCCATAACACATTTACCCCAAGTTCTTTAAGGTAATCGAGTTTCTGTATGATTCCTCTGATATCTCCCACTCCGTCACCGTTACTGTCTTTAAAACTCTTAGGATATATCTGATATACTACACTTTCTTTCCACCATTTTTTCTCCATGCCAAGTCTCCTCATTTCTAATTATTTGACCGCTCCTGCAACCACACCATTCATTATACTCACCACCTCCTTGCAGTATCAAGAGGTTTCTCGCGAAACTACAAAAGGTAACAAAGTTTATCCCCTGTTTTTATACAGTTTGTACAAAGAAAATCAGCTCATTAAACCTGTCCGCCTATATATGCAAAAAAGGATCCTGTCATTCTTTGACAGAATCCCTCTTTACCAGATAGACTGGATTTTTTATGTTTAATTCGTTCAGCGTCTCTCCCTGAATTAATTTCATCAGACGTTCCAGCGCCACACGTGCTTTTTGTGGAACATCCTGATGAACTGTTGTCAGTTTCGGTCGGATCAGGCTCGCGTAGACACTGTCATCATATCCTGTAACAGAAATCTGATCTGGAACCATGATTCCTTCGTCAAAAAAGAAATTTATTGCTTCTATTGCATTGTAATCTGAAGAAAAAGCCAGTGCTTTTGCTTCGAGAAAGCGTGGGAGAAGTTCTCTGTATTTCCTGAGACGAAGATTTCTTTTACCCGGAATAACTATATATCGGGAATGACTGCAGAATCCCCCTTGTTTTTCCATCGCCTGTTTGAATCCCATCCACCGATAGTAATCACTGTCCTGCTCTGTTTCCGCAACAAACAATGCTTTCTTATATCCACAGGAATACAGGTATTCTCCGATCTGATAACCTCCTGAATAATCATCTATACCAACATTCTGGAATGTATAAGCACCTTTCGGATAAGCATCGATCAGAATCATTTTCTTATTTAATCTGTGCGAAAGGTTATGATACTGCTCTTCATTGTACCCCAGGATAATCAATCCCTCTACATTCCATTTTGAGGCAATATCCACTACATTCTGAATGCTTTCGCCGCCAATAAGCATAACATAATATCCATTTTCTTCCATTTCCATCTGAATCGTTCCGATCAGTTCTCCCACGAATGGATCCTGAAGCGACTGCATGCCATGAGCGTAAGAAAATCCGAGTACTACACCTATGATTCTGGAACCACGGCCGGAAAGCATCATGGACCCCATATTCGGAACATAGTTCTGTTCTTTAAGAATAGCCGTGATTTTATCAATCGTTTTCTGGGAAACTCTTTTCGTATTGCCATTTATAACATTGGATACCGTGGTGCGGCTGACGCCTGCCATATCTGCAATATCCTGAAGCCGAATCATGAAGTCTTCCTCCTGTATTCTTATTTTCTTACGATCTCCGTTAATATCGACAGCAGCTTATCAATCTGGATTGGTTTTGCGATATGACCATTCATTCCGGCTGCAATAGCGTCTCTCTTATCTTCTTCGAATGCATTTGCTGTCATTGCAATAATCGGTATGCATGCCTTATCCTTATCTTGTAAATGTCTGATTGCCTGTGTTGCTTTATAACCGTTCATGTTAGGCATCTGGATATCCATGAGGATCATATCATATGTGCCCGCCGGCATTTCTGTTATCCTGTTTACACACTGAATGCCATCCTCCACACGTTCTATGTTAAGACCGGCACGCTCAAGTATTGCCTCTGCGATCTCCGCATTCAAATCATTGTCCTCTGCTAAAAGAATCTTCCTGCCTTCAAGGATTTCACTGCCTGTGACAGGATTTTCAGCGTATTTTTTTTCATAATAACTTTCATCTGCTATCTTATGTTTCAGTGTAACTGTAAAGGTACTGCCCTTTCCAAGCTCACTCTCCACATCTATTGTTCCGCCCAGCAGATCAACATATTTCTTGACTATCGACATTCCAAGTCCGGTTCCTGCAATTTTGCTCTTTGTAGTGTTCTGCTCACGCGTAAATGCTTCGAAGATCTTTGTCAGATACTCCTTACTCATACCGATTCCTGTATCGCTTACGCGTGTTCTCACTATCATATAACCAGGCTCATCGCATGGTAATTCATCTATGTTTACCATAACAGAACCACCGGCTGGAGTGTATTTTATGGCATTACTCAGGATATTGACCAGTATTTCTTTTACCTTGGTAATATCCGTTAAAATGTGCCCATGTTCTACATTCATCCTGAAATTATATGTAATATTCTTTCGCTTTGCTTCATCCTCAAATATTTTAAACAAAGACTGCTGAACCTCTTCAATCCATCCATAATTCTCATCAAGCTCCATCCTTCCGCTCTCAATCCGAGCCATATCCAATACGTTATTTATGATTGACAGAAGAAGATTTCCAGACTGTCGCAGTTTTTCCAAATGTTCCAAAGTTTCAGGCATGTCTTTTCCATTTAGTTCATCCTCCATAAGCTGTGCATAGCCCAGAATTACATTCATAGGAGTACGGATGTCGTGTGACATATTGTTAAGAAAACGGGTCTTTGCAAGACTTGCTTCCTCTGCTTTTTCCAGAGCGACTTCCAGTTTATCATTCAGTTTCTGTGTATTATCTGCTGCAAGCTTTGCGACAGCTTCTGCTTTCCTTGCCTTCCTTAAAAGTACGAGGATAATGCCGATAATGCTGAGTGCAAACAATCCTATAGTGACAAAAAAAGCAAGCATATTGTCTTTTACAAAATCATAAAATGTCACCTTGTCCGCTGTACTGTCATAGATTGCAAGTGTACTTGTAAGCATATCAGACGGCATGGTCTTCAATGTCTTATTCAGTATCGATAAAAAGGGACCCTCTCCGCTTCTTACTGCAAAACATGCCTCCATTGTTTTTGTAAGTGAAACACTCTTGAAATCTCGATTGTTATCATATTTCAATGCCTGACTGGTTCCCATGAGAAAACAGTCTGCTTTTTCATTCATAATCATATCGGCAGCATCAGCAAACGAATCGTACTCTACCAGTTTCCATTGTGGACAACTGAATGCAATATGCTGTTTTAAGGGTTCTTTTCCCTTTGGCACAGCTACTGTATACGCCTCATTCTCATTAAAATATTTCTCATCAGTTACCGCCATCAGGCTGTAAGTCCAGGCTGTATTTGTGAGTGCATATCCTTGTTTTTCTGCAAAATCAGGATTTCTGCTGGCATAAAAAATCATGTCAATTTCACGATTCTGCAGATCCTGAAGCATTTCGTCATAATCATCATATGCATGCATATTAAATTCCAGTGTCTGATTTCCCAGACAGTCTTTGGCGTAAGAGATGTATTCCGCCAACGTACCGGCAAGTTTTCCACTCTCTTCATCCATGGAAAATATCGACGGATCATTGTCCAAAAATCCGATCTGAATGCTGCCATGTTCTTCCAGCCATGACTTTTCTTCACCTGTAAGACTTTGATTATACTCAAGCGTAAAATACTTCTTATACAGGTCTGCCTTAAAGAAAGGACTGTCCTGTTCCAGCTGACGCATAGCAAAGTCCAACTCCGACTTAATATCACTACGCTCTTTATTTATTGCAAAATAGATGCCAGATTTACCAACAGTGGTAACGGATGATATTCCCTGTTCAGACCAGATGGATTCCTCCAGAGATACAAAACCATCTATTTCATGGTTCGCTAATTTCTTTTCGACATCATCATTATTATTCACATTTACATGTTCTGTCTGTATGCCATTCTTATTTTCCCATTCTGTCAGCATGATTTCAGGTTCTGTGCCCATAAGCACACCTACACGTTTCCCGTCCAGAGACTTGAAATCAGATGTCCCAGAATCCGTTCGTGACAAATCAGCATAAAGGATATATTTTTCCTCTCCCATCGGTTCATCCGAAAAAAGCATCTTTTCCGCACGTTCATCGGTATAAGAAATATCGCCCATAACATCAATCTCACCGTTTTCAAGCATCTCAAAACAGTTGGACCAGTCGCATTTCACATACTCAAATTTCCATCCGGTATAGCCTGCCAAAGCCTGCATGAGTTCGTAGCCATATCCTCGCCTGACACCGTTTTGATCGACATAATTAAAGGTATCCTCAAATGAACCGATGCGGATGATCTTCTGTTCCTTTGTCTGCGTTCCATCCTGATTCGTTTCAGCAGCCCAACAATGTACTGACAATATCATCCACATTCCTAAAACCATCAATAGAACTGCACATAGTACAGCTGATTTTTTTCTACTTTTAAACATTATTCTTTTCCTTTTATGTATACATTGTATGCTGCAATACGCATCCTAAGCGGAGCGTTTTTATAAATGTGGGAAAGCTGCTTTCCTACATTTATAAAAAAAGAACAGCCGACGTATATATTCGAACTGTTCTCCTACTTCCCAAGTCCATACAACATTGACATCACTGTTTCCTGCTTATTTGTACTCAGATACTTTCGTTTCTGCAAAAGTCATTTTCGCTTATATCAAGTTTATAATATCATAGGCAGTTAGGTTTGTCACATAAAAGTTTGCAATTTCAAACTGATTTCAAACTGGTCAAAACCTTGCCAATTCTTCTTCTCTTTTGTACGGTCTGTTTCATGTCTTACACAGTAAGAGTGAAATCAAAGATATTATTACCTCTTTTTTTATTCATTGTTTCATTTTCCATACAGCCATCGGATGATTCTGTATATTATTCAGTATCTTTTCATCTGTAAACAATAATTCTGGTTTATATTCTTTACTTTCAAATACATTCAGGTATTCCTTTTCTTGTGGTGTTAGAATCATCAATTCGTTAATAAATTTTTTAGCCACCACTTTTCTTTCTTCCAAATTGAAATTCTCTTTTTTCCTTAGCACTGGAAATAAATCCCGTCGGATTTTTGAAAAATTAAGTCTGTCAATACCTGAGGTATCGAATGTTTTGTTAATTACCTCTGCGGAAATAGATGCATAAAAAATAATACATTTTCGAAAGAGTTCATATTCACTCTCATCAAACAAACCATAAAAAATCATATTATTAAAATCATACAAATCTCTTGCTGCCGCCCTGCTCATCAGCGCATTTGCCTTGGCAGCAAAAATTTCCATCGGCTCAAGTGTTCTGATTTCCATTGAATCGTCAAATGCATCCGTTACAATCTTTCTCTTAACTGGTGCAAAAATATGTGATCGCAAAGAATAGTTAAGTTCCACTTTGATATTATCTCTGTTTCCTCCTGCATTTTGATACTGAAACAAAAATGAATCCAAACTATGACTGTATCTTGAAGATTCTGACAAATGATACCCCTCGTCCTGCATATATCGCAGCAAATGTTCTGTTATCTTTTTACGAGCCACTTCTGTATCTTCTTTGGAATAGTTTGGTGTAAAGTCCATATCAATATCTACTGACAATCTTGGAAGATTAAAAATTGTCATATTGATTGCTGTACCACCCTTTAACACAAGATGTTCCCTTAAATATTCATCCTCATTAAAATATTGCAGTATTTCTTTCAATCGCAATACTTTTTCAAATGTATCTCTGACAAATCCTCTTTCTTTGGCTGCCTTACCTAATTCAACTCTGTTATATTCTATCATCTTAAAATACTCCATTCTTTAATTTGTTGATTTCATCAGGTACAACTAATTTCCATTCTTTGTTATACTTTCCTTTTGTAAATTCCTTTGTCAGATACCGTTTACTCTTCCCTGCTTTGTATTGGCACATTTCAAAAAAACTCTGACTAAGTCCCAATTTATCTCGATATAAATACAGGATAAATCCCGTCTTTTGATATAAAAACTGATTATGATATTTTTGTAGATAATCTGCCAGTTTTTCTTCATCAAAAAATGTAAACCCTTCGATATTCGCCAACACTTCTTCAATTCCTGAGATTTTATCCATATCTTTTATACTGTCAATCACAGTTCGTTCTTTATCCGTCATTCGTACTCCACCACTATATCGGATATTTTCTATTCCTGATTTACATTTGGAAGCTACATAACAATAAGTATATCCATCAAATTCAAATTCTTTAAATGGTGTCTCCGATGATACATAAACATCATAGTACACCTGATCGCACACTCCATAATATTCCATCGCTGTATGATGTGAAATGTAAGCCGTCGGACTAACTGTACTTCCAATCTGATACTTATTCGCCACCGGGCATCCTGTTTCCCCACTGATACAGGTATACATATTTTTTCTGATTCTCACAATAAGTTCCTGTGCAATCAGACGCCTGACTGCCGTTCGTACAGCTTCTATATTTTCGTAATATTGATTGATATCTTCCAAGGTAAATACTGGCTTATTTAATAATTCATAATATAAGTTCATAACCCATCACCTGTTTATTTTTTTTAACAAACAGGTCAAATATGACCCGTTTGTTGTTATTTTTAAACCATTATATCATAAATAATTTATTTGAAAAGGGTTTTTTATTTATTCTATTTCTTTGAATCACTACTAATCAGATATGAAAAATGATTGCATCATGTGAACGGTAAAGTAACTATGCTTCAACTTCCAGTTTACATGACTGGAAGTTGAAGCAAGACACATCAGAAGAAATTTATACATCCAACAACTCGATCAACTTGTCAAGAAACGCTTCTTCCCCTAATGTATTAATTTTGAAAAATACAGCCTGACTTCCTCCCGCTGTAATTGCGGAAAGTTGAACAGGATCTTCGCCGTTTTGAAAAAGTGTAATATTAAGACTCACTCTGTTTCCTCCGGCATAGCTGTAACGCTCAAAAACACGAACGCTGCAACGCGCAGTCCCACTTCGGAAGTCACTGGCATCTTCTAGCGTTGCTGACATACTGCCACTTAATATTCCGTTTTCGATATTAGAAAGTACCTGATCAAAATCCCCATTTATACTTCTTTCTATTTTTGCCATACACAGCCCTTCCTTTCCTGAAATAGCTACAAATCTCGCACCGGCATTATTGCTTGTAATTATCTTCATAACAAGTGCCTTTTTATAAATATGATCTTTTTCACTTCATATTTACAATTTATCATGTATTTTTCGATTTTACAAGTAACATACTATCCCGAGAAATGAAATTTATATCTCCTATTATTTATTAAAATTTGTGTTTCATCAGTTATAACTGATAA
>ERZ870052.185-NODE-185-length-23954-cov-3.956025_pt1 | contig 23954 bp, 14 predicted proteins | sample MGYA00520889_ERZ870052 | MGnify/ENA primary metagenome ERZ870052 (study PRJEB32232, sample SAMN07284988) | human gut metagenome | biome: human-associated habitat; material: feces | host: Homo sapiens | place: Tanzania | collected 2014-08-14 ...
CGACACGATTGTGTGCAGCTATGAAGAACCAAATTTCCTTGTAGGAAACGTAGATAAATACACAATTGTAATATGGATGGAAGGCGACGATCCAGAGTGCGTAGACCGCATTATCGGAGGAAGCGTCGAACTTAGCATGAACATAGATTCAGACTACGACGATCAGTCAAGTCTGTTATGGAAATTTGTTACTGATATTAAAGATACACTGTTTGACGACAAGCCAATTGATGCTGCCGGAAACGAAGCACCAAACGACAGCTATTATACAGACAAAGAAGTCACCTGGAAGACCAGACGAAACAAATAATTACTATGTTATAACCAGTGCCACAACCGCTGATTATATAAAAAATCTACAACAGAAAAACCTTCCATGGCAGGGAAGAAGGATCTGTGTGATTAGATGAGATCCTCACCGGAAGCGGTGGAGGAAAACTCTCTCAACCGGGCCCGGTGGGAGTTTGATCTAAATACAAAAGCAATTCTAACCGTTAATGCCAGAGAAGGTTAAGAAACTGTATGAAGGAGAGAAGAATATGAACGAAACAAAAAGCGTAAAAGCGCTTAAAAAACAGATGGGAGCAGCCATCGCAATGGTATGCGTTGCTGCTATTGCACTGGGAACAAGTACATATGCTTGGTTTATTAACAACACTAAAGTTACTGCTGAATCAGCAGAACTCACAGCAAAGACATCATATGCATTGCTTATTTCAAAAGGCGAAACTGGTGAAAAAACTCAGGCAGCAGATTGGGTATCACTTCATAGTATGAAGAATGCTACAAATACTACAATGGTTCCAGTTTCTACAAATGGAACAGATAGCTTAGCTGATGGTGCATTAAAATTTGCAGCAAGTAATAAATGGAGTGCTACAGATGCATTAGTAGAATCATACAAAGTTCCGGCAACAACAGATTACTGGACAGAACATTTCCAGATCAAAGCTTCTCAGGCTTGTGAACTGTATTTAAGTAGTGATACAAGTTTTAATGTTGATAATAATGCTAACAGTAATCTTGGAAAAACTCTTCGTTTAGCATTGGTTGTTAAAGCTCAGGGAGCAGCTGATGATACTGCGAAGGTATTCATTTATGAAGTAGATGAAACAGCTACTGATGTAGCAGGTAATACTACTTCAGGAACTGCTGATGGCAAAACCAAAGCGATTAAATGTGTTTACGCAAATACAGTTGTCGGTGAGGGAATCACAAATGGTGCAGATGTTGGAACTATCACGGCTGAAAATTATAGTAGTGGTGTAGCTACTTTAGCAGCAAGCAAATTAACTTCTGATGGAACTGGTATTGTTACTAACGCAACTAACATCAAACCAATTTATACATTTAATAATGCAGAGGATGTTGTAGATGTCACAGCATATGTATGGATGGAAGGTTGCGATTACGATTGCGTATCTGCTAATATCAATAAATTAACTGAAGATACAAATAAATTGAAAGTTAATCTTGGATTCTGCGCTGGACAGACACAGAATTAATTTTCAGCCATTAAAATTAAAATTAGAATATTAATTTTCCCCAGACGGTGTGGCGTCTGGGGTTTTTCTTTTATCATAGTTTTCTTTATTGTCTACTATCCATAATTGCTTTCGCATATTTTCAGTACATCTGATGAATTATTATTTCCCTGACTTTTGGTATACCCTTGCAACAACGCCTACTAATAATGCGATGGTAACAGAATTTAATGATGAAGATGTCCCTTATCAGTTCACTGCTCCTGATGATACTGTCTACTATTCCCAATCTTCCCACTCTTTTTCAGAGCTATTTTATTTAAGTAACGCTTGAGCGATAAGGTAAAAAAGGGTATACTTATAGTGAATAATTGTACCACATTTTGGGAATGTGGTACCAAAAAATGTAAAACAGAAAGAACATTTGATAACAGGATACACCAGATAATCCATCAGAACCGATAAAATTTAGTTTCAGGTAGATTAAGAAGGAGACGCAAATTGTTCCAACATAAGAAAATAATAAAGAAAGCAGATATAGCACAAGAAAATTCTAAGTATTTAAGAAAAGAAGAGAAAAAAACAATTGCCAGAATGATAGTTATCTTTCTGGCTGTGATTGCTGTAGTGGTAGCACTGTGCATAGCCTGGTTTGTAAACAATACAAGGGTTCAGTCAAACAGTATGACAATCAGTGCAGATTCAGGAAGTGTAGAACTGAGAACATATGGTGGCGCCGGAATACATGATGATCTTTTAAAAAAGATTACTGCTTCAGAGCAGACAACCGGATTAAAAAGTTTTTGGTATGAGCTGGCAGATACAGTTAATGATTTTTTTGAAACATCATCGAATAAATATGCAATAAACTGGCTACTGAGTGATCAGAGTAATATGGGAAATTACAGTACAAAACAGCCAGACTGGGAAAAATACTGGGAAAACACACAATCGGGAGCGGAACGTCAGGATGAAGCGATTGAACCGGGAGCAAGCGGAAAACTTAAATTTTATGTGGTTCCAAAGTATGACGGAACAGTAAAACTAAACATAGATTTGAACCTGATTCCTTATAAAGTCGAAGGAGATAAATTCACAGAGATTACAGAAAATAACGATAAAATTGCAAAAGACTTTGTGAATGGACATATATTGTTCTTTCTAGAAAATGGAACAGATACAAAAGAAATTCAGTGGATTAAAGATGGCACATTTGATATAAAGATAGAAAATGCAGAGAAAGATAAAGAGTATGGCTATACGTTATATTGGTGCTGGCCGCATAGTTTTGGAGAGGCGGTTCTGAAAGCAGAAGACAGTTATCTGAATGGAAGAGATATACTTTTTTCTAAGTATAATAATGGTGAAACTGTGCGTAATACAATTTTGCAGGATGATGACTTGTCAATGGTGAATAAACCAGAACGTTATTTTTACAGTAATCTGACAAAGAAACCATTATCCGCAGAGCAGAAAGAATTGAGAGAAATTGCAAGTATGTACAATAAGTCTCCGGCAGACTTTAGCGAGGCAGCCAAAAATGCATATGTGGAATTAAGTTCTTATTACAATCAGGCAGACCAGTATATTGGTAGTCATGTGGACTGCATCAGAATACAGCTTGCAGTGCAATCTGTGGAAGGAAAGTAAAAGCTTATGGAGAATCAGATACATAATATGGATAATAAAAAGAATAACAAAATTAAAAAAATGTATATAAGTTCCATTATTGCTTTGATTCTGGCATTGACTGCATTGATTGGAGTGACACTTGCATGGTTTTTTAACAGGAGAGAACTGGATACTTTAACCTGGATAAAAACACCGATCCGTCTGGATATCAGAAGTGGTAACAACCATGATATTGCATATCTTGACCTGGGTTCTATCGATGCAGATATGCAAAAGAAAGAAGTTGAGCAGGTATTTTGTGTATATGGAGAATCGGTGGATATATATTCTTTGCAGCTTGCATATACGACAAATATTGCTTTTTATTATGATATCTACAGAGCAAGCTATGATCCGGATAATGGAAATGTTGATTTTACTTATACAGATAAAGAAGGAGATCATACAGAGAAGTTCAGCTATGACCCGAAGTCTGAACCGGTAATTCAGGCGAAGCCACTTAACCGATTGAATGCAACAGAAGTAGCTGCACATCAGAGTCATACCTTAAGCTATGGCGATGACAATGGTCTTAATCCTGTGGACGCGAACAAGGTACAGAGCAATGCAGAGCCTTTGTACTGGCTGGCTAGTGAAAATGGACTGAATGTTATGAGACCACAGAAAGTGCAGACAGATACAACAACAGGTTCTGCTTACTTCTGTGATTATTATGTAATTAAAATTCACTGGGATGAAGGAACAGTTATAAATGATAAGGAAACGGATATGGTTTATCTTACCGTGAGCCGATAACGTGGAGGAATATCAAATTGAAAAAAATAAAAAGACTGACAGTTATTTATTTTGCACTTGCTGCTATACTGGCAGTGACAGCTGTTACTTTTGCCGCATATACCAGACTTGGCAGTGCGAAACGTGTCGTTACTGTTAAGGGTTCAGAACAACTTTTTACTTCCGATGTTTTACTGGAATTTCATAACGATTCACAGATACAGACAAGAGTGCTTTCCTTTGGAGAAGAAGAAAAAGTGTTCTCTATAGTTGTTTCTAATCATCTGCAGGGTGATAGGACAAAGTACGATACAAATAACATACCATATACATTAAAAGTTGAGCTTTTGGATGCGGATGGTAAATCTGTTACAGATAGCAGAGTGTATTCAAAGATGTCTGTAAATGGAACAAGTATGGCTTCAAATCCTGTTTCAATATCAGACCAGGTATTAAATGGTGGAGCAGCTGCGGATCAGATGTATACGTTTCATTTTGATTCGGAAATTCTGAACTATCGTATCAAGATAACAGCAGAGACAACGAGAAGTGAATATAAAAATCTTGGACGGGTAATCTCATTTACGACCAACTCTGCAATAACCGACTGGAGCGGAAGCTTTATAGATGCTGAGAAGGCAGCAGTGGAAGGCAATAAAGAACTGGGAATTATTAATTATAAGATTTCCGGACAGACAGAAGGAAATTATGAACTCAGCTGGGATTCTTCCAGAGTGGAGATTGACCAGTGGTGTCTTAGAAAAATGACTTCTACAACACCTACACAGAAAGACAACATAAAGTCAGTAGAACTGCACCTTGGAGTAGAGAATACACCGAAGCAGTATCTTATCACCTTTTATCGTACATATGCGGAGCAGGATCTTTCAGAGAATTGGGATATGATAAGCAAATATATTAATTTCCAAAAGAAATAGAGAGGAAGTACAGAGACATGAGAAAATGTAAATACAGAAAAATACTTGCGGTGATACTGGCTGCCTCAATGACTTTTCAATACATGCCTTCTGTTGTAGCTGGTTCAGGAAAAACCAATGATATAATTTCGCAGAATGATGAAACAACAGCTGTGGGGCAGGAGACAGGAAAACAACCACAGTCTCATGCAGGTGATGAATCGCAGACTAATGTTTCCTCTGAAACAAAAAAACAACCACAGACAGAAGAACTAACAGAACAGGAGCCTCAGACAGTAATAAATCAGGCAAATGATGAGGTGGGTACTAATTTGCAGTCTTTGGTAGTTGATAATAAAGTGCAAATTAATAGTTCAGAGGATTTTATTAACTTATCCAATGAGGATGCAGCCAACTATCAGAATGCGGAGATTGTGATTACACGTGGTAGTGGTGTCGCATTTGATTTGACAAAACCGATAGCTGGTGGAAAGACATTCAAGGGCTTTGGAGACCAAAATCATCCATTCAAAGGTACAATTAAGATTACGGATGCGGAGAGTGGAATCGAAATACCATTAAATCGTTCTTTTTTCAATTATCTGGATCAAAGTGCAACGATTAATTATGGCTTATATCTGAAAGCCGGGGATAATTTAACTACTCCCTTACTTGCAGAAAATTTTGTGAATACTTCTCCTACGAACCAGGAAGCAGTTATTTCTTTAATGATAGATGCAGGCACAGATACGAGTTCAAGCGAGAAAGAACGTTATTCTTTTGCTGGTCTGATTGGAAACATGGCTGCAAATACAAAGCTGTCTTTGTCTGTAAACAATAAGATAACAGAGAATGCCAAGACAAAAGTCAGTGGAAGAGGAAATCTGGGATTCTTCTGTAATACAATGGAAGCAGGCGCAGCTCTTACCATCGAATCTTATACAGGCGATGCCAGTTATACAGTATCAACAGAAAATGGTAATGCCGGAGGTCTTGTTGGCGAGATGAAAGGTAAGGCATCACTGACGATTACTTCGGCCATGACATTAGAAGGCAGTGTACAGACAACGGGCAAACCGTATGCAGCCGGAGGTCTGGTAGGAAAAGCTGACGCTCCAGAGATTACCTTAAGTGGAAAAGTCACATGCAAAGAAACCATATCAGCATCTGGTGATGATACGGCTGTCGGCGGCTATATTGGAAATGCTGTTTTTAAAGAAACAAAGCCGTTGGATTTCAACAATCTGGACGTTCAGGCTTCTTTGAATGATGGTAGTCATGCTGGTGGTCTGTTTGGTGTGCTGAATTATGATTGTACTTCAGGTGGCACATTGACATTGTCCAACGCTGCCACAGTAACACCTGTTTTTCAGGGCTCTAACTGGCAGTCTGGTGGTCTGATTGGACAGTATACAGCCAATTCTTTAAAATCAACGCTTAGTATTCCGGCTTCTAAAGTAACGATTACACATAATGGAAAAGCAACTTCTTTTGGTGGTGTGGTTGGATTTATTGCAGGAACGGAAGCTGGAAGTGCTCTTAACAATGCGACAGCTGCCTATGTAGAAATAAATGGTGCTGATGTAACTGTAAATACAGAGAGTAATACCAGTTCTGTCAGTGACAGCTTTGGTGGTCTTGTTGCAGAGATGAGTAAGCAGGGACACTTTCTTTCTGTTTCCGGCAGTGTAAGTATTACATCTTCCAATGTAGGCAGTAAGGTTTCTGGCATGGGCGGTATTCTTGGAAAAGCAAAGAACGGTGTATTGCGCATCAGCGGAACTACGGATCTTTCAAGACTTACATTTATTAATACTGGAAATAGTGTTGGTCAGATTGCTGGGGAAATAGATGGAACAATTGTATATGCACTTGGATCTGGTAATGATGACGGAAATTCTGGATGGAAATTAATCCGTCCGAAATCATGCCCGGTAAGTGCCATTGGCTCTTATGGAGAAGTTATTCGTCTTAACGGAACGGATTTGAAAGAAATAACTAAAGAGGGAGAAACGTTTTCCTCCGACTTCTCTGATACATCGGAGCTGATTCATTATTATCCATCCCTGCATCAGATTGTCATCTGTTATAATGCGTCAAATGCATCATCAGGTTTGACGATAAATAATACAAGAGATCTTGTGGCACTTTCAATGATTATGCAGAGTGGAATAACCGAGGAACTTGGCGCATATTGCAATAATTATGGTGCAAATAAAAAACAACTTCTTGATAGAAATATTACAATCAGTGATAGTCTGAAAAATCAGACGATAAGTCTTGCTGGTACGGGATGTACGGGGCTGATTCGCGATAATGGAGGGCAGAAATATAAAGGTACATTTGATGGAAATAATTGTACAATCCAGTTGGCTACAGGTGAGGCATATGGTTATACGTCAGAGAAAACCGTTGCTAATAATACGGACGGAAAAAGTACAAATCTTGGTATTGGTCAGATTTATAACCATTCTACGATAGGATTCATTTCTTATTGTAATGGTACGGTGCAGAATCTGACTTTGTCAGGACATATATATTTCCAGAATGTGAATAAAGGCGATGATGATGTGCAGTGTGGTGCTGTTGCAGGAAGAACAGATGGAGTGACGATGTCAGCTGTCACAGTTGATACCAGTATTATCTACAACGATGGAGCCGGTGGAGACAAACTGAAGACGATATATACAGGCGGTTTTGTCGGACGTACCAAAAAGGATGACACAAAGATATCATTCGAAAATTGTGCGATGAAAGGAACCATTGATAATACATCAAACTGCCATGAATTTGCCATGGGCGGATATATTGCAGAAATAGATGCAGCTAATACGAATGTTTCCTTTAAAAATTGTGGACTCAATGGGGCGAAGATTACCTTCAATCATATATCTGGCGGTACTTCCAACGATGCAAAGCTTGGAGGGCTGATTGGAAGGATTGGTACAAATAAGCAGACACATACCGTTACCATTGAGAATCTTGAGATTACGGACAGCACCGTAAAGAGTAGTGATGCAACAGAATCTTGTGGTGGGTTATTTGGTTATCAGTGGCTGAATACTAATGTTACTTTGAAGAATGTAACAGTGTCAGGTTCCAAGGTTTCTTCAAGTGCAATATTTGGTGGTCTTGTTTACTGTGCGACGGGCTACTGGAAGATTGGCAGTGAAGGTAGTAAAGGTATAACATTTCAGAAAACAGATAATACAGCAAATCAGTTCTTTTATAGCCCTGGTTATCAGTGGCTGAATACCAATGACACATTGAAGAATGTAACCGTGTCAGATTCCGGAATTTCTTCAAGTGTAAGCTTTGGCAATCATATTTATCGTGCGCTAAGTAATTTGGAAAGTACAGGTACAGCAAATCGGTTTACCGGAAGAACAAGTGCGGATACTCCATCTGCGCTGTTGATTGCATCTACGGATTCTAGTAATAATTCAGTGGAGACCAGAGCCTATATTGAGATTCTTAAAGACGGACTCGATATTCAGGAAGCTGCAGTTGTGGTTACTCTTACTGACGGAGATTATTTTGATGATATTGCAGGAAAGACTAAATACAAGGAAGATATATCTTCTGTCGTATCCATTGGTCTGACAGACCAGAGTGCAACAGAAGCAGTGCTGATTGATCAGGACAAATGCAATACCTGGCATAACAAATGCAAGGTAAATGGTAAAACAGATTATAAAAATGGACAAACCCGTTATTACTACAATGTGGATTATTACCGGAAAGAAGCAGGAGATACAGTAACAGAGATTAACACGCCGGGCAGGCTTCTCCTGTGGAGTCTGAATCAATATACAGCACTTACCAGCAACCTTACTTCATACTTTAAGGTAGGTGAAAATATAACTGGAGATATTAATCTGTCCGGAGTTTCTTATTATCCGGTTGAAGGGTATGCGAGTATCAATGACGCGACCATTACTTTTGATTACACAGATATGAATGGAAAGGAAGGAGAAACACCTGAGAATAAGAAGTATGACAATTCAGCTCTGCAGCATTATCAGATGCACACAGGACTGTTCAGCAAGGTTACTGCACCAGCCAGTGGTTCAATAGCATTGTCAGTAACAAGATTGACCTTAAAGGGAACGGTGGGGGCATATGGAAAAGATGCCAAAGGACAGTCTAAGAAAGCGGGTGCATTAATATGTGATTCCGCAGAAGGAAATGATTCCAACCATAAGGTAACATTGAACCTGTCTGGAATTATTCTGGATGGCATCTATGTTGATTCAGATGCGAATAGTCCTCTTCTGATTAATTCAGTGACAAATTACTGTGCGGTCAATGTTTCTGACGTAACGATATATAATTATACGGATACCATCAAAGAACGTAAAGCAGCCTCTGCCTTGATGGGAACAGTTGGCTCTGATAAGGCAAAGGAAATTACACTGGATTTCTCTGATATGGACTTAAATGGAAAGAAAAGCGAATCTATTTTCAGCCAGGCATCCTTTGCGACAAGCTTTCAGTATAGTGATGAAGTAAGTGGTGGTACCTATAACTTTGAGACTACGACTAAAAAGGTTACATATGGTGTTGAGATATCCAATGGTCACAACACAGAATCTAAATATAACCGAAATTCCTATAATGCAACGGATGGAACCGGTCAGGTATGGTATCTGGATACCTTTGGACAGACAGAGGGTAATTGCTATGTTTCTGCAAATGGTGCAAGTAGCACAATTACAGATTTTACTACGGCGGATTATCTTCCTTATATCGGGAATTATGAAGATGCACAGAAAAAGAATTATGAGATTGATATCAACCAGCGAACCGTGTACATCGTAGATGGCTGTGGTACCTATGGACATCCTTATAAGATTAGAACGGTTTACAGTACGACAGACGGAAAATCAACAGGAAATACGGGAGAGCTCTTCACTGGTGCAGATCAGCTTATTGCTATTATGAATCTGCTGGATGAAAAAGGAAGTGGTACAGCAGTTAGTATTGATCCTGCTACTCTTACGGCAAAATATCCAAGTGCACAGAAAAAGCCGGTAATTCATACTGAAGACAACGCTGGTGGGGATAAAGTATACATTAAGATTGGCTCCACATGGTATCCGGCAGTCCGAAAGGAAAACGGACGTTATACAAAAGATACATCATCGACACAATACTACACAAATGACCAGATTATCTCGTATCTTCGCAATGCTTATTATCAGATTGACGAGGATATTAATCTGAATCTGAGCCAGTTTACCGGTATCGGAGGAAGTAGTACATTTAATGCATTCAGCGGTGTTATTATTGGAAATGCCAATGCAATACCTACAATCACTCTGACAGGAACATCTAAAAACTCAGCAGTGGGTGGATTAATTAGGTATAGTCAGGGAAGTGTGGTAAAAGATTTAAATATTAATATTCAGAATGTCACTATTCAAAAAACTTCAGCGGATAAAGATTTTCTTTTCTTTGGAGGCGCTATTGGTTATGTGATAGGTGGAGATAATATCATTGATAATGTATCTGTTTCCACTGTAGGAGAAGGACTTGCAATTACTGGTACTGGTGGAGAACAGGTTGCTGTAGGAGGATGTGTCGGTCTGGTTGGCGGTAATGACTGCTTAAAAGGTGGCGGTGTTATTTTCCGGAATATGACTGGAAAAAGTAAGCTGGAAAAGGTAAGTTATGGTAAAAAAACTGCAAATATAACATTAGAAGTGGATGCAGGAAATACATATTATTACTGGAATCCGTATGTGGGTCGTGTGCTGGATGGATATGCATGCGCAGAATGTGAGATTGATAATACGGATAAAAACTATAAGATTCCGAATCTGAATAACAATGAAAAGCTCTCGATATCCACACCTAACGGGAACAGTCCAATAACAACTAATGATAAAAAAACATTTACAGTTTACGACAAGAGTCAGATTACAATTGATTCAGCTCAGGATTTCTGGGTATTGTCTGCTTTGGTAAATTCAGGGTTTGGAGCCAAGGCTACTAATGGATATTATGTCAACACGGAAGTTGATTTGAAAAATTCTGAACAAGCAGTCAGCGAGGCCTATTACTATGGGCATGTACGAAGTGGAAGCTACAATAATATAGGAACTTTCAATTGTGATGCTGTGGAAGATGAGACTGATTTCTGGGGTGGAAGATTATATTCGGGCAATACGTTGACTGATAACCGTATACCTTCCAGATCATATCTGGCAGTAAATTATGTGCAGTCAGAGGGAACAACTGCTCCAAATTATGAACTTGCATCTTACATTACCTATGACAAGGAGTATCGTACTTTACAGATTAAAAACAACAATTATGATCTTACTACTTATGGCAATGGCTTCCGTGGCATTGGACAGGGATATATGTATAATGGAATTACTAAGACAGATGCACCTACCAAATTAAGAGCGCTTCGTCTGGGAGATCAGGAAACGAAGGTGAAGGTTAAATTGGTTGCTTTGGAAGGAAACAATGCTTCTGTTTCTTATAGGAGATCAATTAATGAATATAATAATGATAAGTATTTTGTAAGACAGGCAGGGTTGTTCCCTCAGCTTTACGGTTTAAGTTCGACAGTGAATTATACCGTGCAGAATCTGACCGTGACAGGAACTGTTCAATCCAATGTAGAGCGAACGAGTACAGCACGCAAATATGGTACTATTTTTGGAGTTATCTTTGCAAGTACAGGATATTCTACCGCAAAAAATGTAACTTTTAAAAATGTAAATGTTGGAGAAAATTCACTGCTCAGTGGAGGTGAATATGCTGGAGGAATCTATGCCTGTGACCAATGGACTCATATTGGATTGAATTTTTACAATTGTAATGTTAATGGTTTAACGATTGAAAAAGCCAGATGGGCAGGTGGATTTTCAGGACTTTTAGAGGATGATAAAGTCGCTACTACAGTTGATATTAAAGATGCTGGTATGAATACAATCAATAACATTGTAATTAAGACAAGAGATACAGCGTCTGCTCAATATGAAGGTGGACTATTTGGACAGGTGAAAAGTGCATTATTAACAGTAACTGGAGTAAAAGTAAAAGATAGCAGTATTTTGCCATATAGCTGCAGTGAAAAAAATAATGCCAGTCAATCTTATTCAGGCGGAATTGTTGGTAAAACAGAGAAAAGTGTTACAGTAAGCAATATCACTATCAGTGGATTTAATTCTCTTTGCAATGGTTATACAGGAGGTATATCAGGAGGAAACAGTGGAAGGCTTAATGTAAGTAATACCGCTGTTTCTGATTCTAAACTGGTTACGAAAAGAACTGATGGTGGTGCCGGAGCGTTGACAGGCTATATCGATACAAGTCTTAACGGATTTAATGTGAAAAGCAAAGACAATCTGGTTGGTTATTTGATTGAGGATGGGAAGTGTGACATATATGCATCCACTCTGAATGAAAATAATCAAATTAATTTGGCAAAGCTGTCTTCTGCAAATGTGGGACTCAGATATGCTGTGCCTCCTAATATGACAGGCTATTATACTTATAACAACATACAAAATATGCCTGATATTCAAGATACCAGAATAGGTATCTGGGTTGGTGCCAGAGAAAATAACGCCAGCAATATCGTAAAGATTGTGGCAGCATCAAGAACTGGCAACTATTCTCCAATCTGTAATGTTGGCTGGAATGGTATGACATCTGACAGTTACGTCATCTACGCAGACTATCAGGGGACAGCCGATTCAGCAGGAAAGGTATATGTTTCTCCAGACAATCAGCTGACCATGGGGAAAACAGATTTGACCAGTGATGGTGCCGCTATAAAGGATAATAAAGCACTGTCCAAAACGATTGTTTCAGACTCAACGCCTGACAATAAAATGAATGCCTACCATGGTGGAACCGCAACGAATGATTTGGATAGTATTATAAAATTATTCGCTGACAAAACTGAGTATGACAACCGGATTACCACATACAAGACAGAGGAAAAGGATGCTGATTATTCTAAAGCAACAGATGCCGTAGACATTCCAATCATGGTACTCCAGATGGATTCATCACATGAGATTATGACGATGGTGAATAACTATGTTTCTGTTTTAACGAACATGAAGCAGGATGTAACAACACGTTATGCGTCAGTTACTCCGACAACTTATGTATATAAGAATGGAAGCTGGAGCGTGGCAGATAGTCAGTCTATGTCTGTTACTGCTTCGAAGCAGTTAAAGATTAATTCCGGTAAATATGATAATACCCGAAACCAGATAACGATTCTGGATGTTGCATATACCAGCCCGGTTGATGAAAAACAGGCATATCATTTATATATTCCTGTTCTGGTAAAGAAGGTCATAGAGGTTTCATTTGCAGTAAAAATGGCAAATGGGGCATCCGGCTATGAATCGGCATATCAGGGAAAAGATGCTGTTTTGGCAATTTTTGGTGAAAATCTGACAGCAGATATTTCATTTACATATACATGGACAGTAGGCGAGTGGAAAAATGCGCTGGAAAACGGAGATTCACTTCTGTGGTCTTTCAGCAAGAAATTAAATCTGGCGAATACGGCACCGTTAAATGATAAGAATACACATTTGACACTGGTAGACAGAAACACCCACGGAAACCAGCAGTCGTACTATCAGTTTGATGGAACTGCGATACAGGATGAGAGTGGACGAAAAACACTGAATCTGCAAAGCGTTATGACACATAAAACAGACAGTGGAACTGAATATCAGGGAACCTATCTTTGTGATCTGCTGAATCTGACAGCAAGTGCAGGAACAACAGATAATCCAGGGAAGTTTAAAAAACTGGAGTCAAAGGAAGGTGCAAGCGTCCGTGTATGGAATACAACAGATAAGAAATATGAATATTATGCACTGAAAACAGATGGTGATTCAGAAGATAAGGAATATTTCAACATTAAATTGAATGCATCACAGGATGACGATAAGGAGTTGACAGTAACAGAAAAGTATTATCTTGTAATGAATTGTACAAAAGGAAATGGTATGTACAATGAAATGTTTGAATTAAATGGAATCACGGATGGTGAGATTCCAGCGCATTATGTGGAATCTCAAGCATCGAATGCCGTATACGTTCTGGGAGATTTTTATAAGAATGAAAACCTTGCCTTGGAATCAACGAGTGAAGTTGCAGCTACAAATCCTAGTGCTGCCAATGCACTGTTAATGAAGTCCGGAGAGAATGATTCTATTTCTGTAAAAGTTACATCCTATGTTGGGGCGGCAGCAGCAGATACGTTCATTCAGTATGTGAATTCCCGTGATGTTTATTATCGGTACGAAGTACAGATGGTGGATGAAAAAAGTACACCGGTAGATATTCATGGAAATATAGCTGTCCAATCTCTGACAATAGGAAAAGAAACAGTAAACAGAGTAGATGACCTGAGCACCTGTGATGAGGGATTCACAGTAATGATAAGTGGAAGCACATGCTATATTACAATAAAGGCACCCGGAAGCAAGTATATAGAAAGCAATATAGAGGCAAATCTTACTTTTGACTATTCGGATTCTGCGTCACTGCGTTCACAGTTCCCACTTAGAGAAAGTAGTGGGAATAACGGTGTACAGTTCAAAGCAGGTTCCTCTATGGCTTATCAGATGGACAGCCTTGACAGTAGTAATATGAGTGTAAAGAATAAAGTTGAGAATAAGCTCTATTATAGAGATGAAACAACAAGTTCTACAATCAGCTACGATTCTTACAACATCACAAGCCCGGATGGTAATACAAGTCAGCTTGGATTAAATGGCAGGGAGACGAAAGATGAAGCGATGAAGATTACAACAAGAGCATTCTTCACGGCAGGTCTGTCCGGAGCCAATCAAACCAACCCGGAAAATGTCAAATATCCATATTATCTGGAAGGAACACTTCGTCTGAATAAAAAAACGGAGCAGGCCAATGAAAATGATATTGGAAAGACATATGAATCGGTGGATATTGGCAGTTATCTGTTTGGATTTACAATATCATCTGATAACAAAGCTATAACGACAGAAAGTGATGGATTAGGACTTCAGTATGACAATGGCGTTCAGGTATATAAGTTCCGGATTCAGCTTTCAGAGAATCAGGTAAAGAATTTGCAGATTAATCCGATTCTGGTTAACATTGACTTTAATGCAAAAACAGGAAGCGGATTGGAAGATGTAGATGGAAGCCAGTATGCAAATTATAAGGTGGAATTGTCAGCAGAACTGAAAAATAAGAAATTAGGTTCTCTTACTAATATGCCATCAGATTATCTCATTTACACAAATGCAAAAATATATCTGGGAATCATTGGAAACCAGTAAAATAACTTCAGAAAAAGCACCAACATGTTATGTGAATTTACATAATACGTTGGTGCTTTTTGCAACAATAAAATGATTAGGGCACTTTACATATGACAAAGAAACATATTAATTGTCAGCGCCTTCTTTGATGCCGTGGCGTTTTGCATATCCAGTCAGGATAAGTGTAAGTGCGCCGTCGCCTGTTACATTGCAGGCTGTTCCGAAGCTGTCCTGAAGTGCAAATATTGTAAGCATAAGAGCAGTTCCAGTGTCGTTAAATCCAAGAACGCCAGTAATAAGTCCGAGCGAAGCCATAACTGTTCCGCCAGGTACGCCAGGTGCGCCGATTGCAAATATTCCGAGAAGCACGCAGAACAGAATCATAGTTCCAGCTGATGGAATAGTGCCATACAAAATCTTAGATACAGTCATGCAGAAAAATACCTCTGTCAGCACTGAGCCGCACAAATGTATATTTGCAAACAAAGGAATTCCAAATGAGACCATGTCCTTTCTCAAAACCTTTGATTTGCCGGCACACTGGAGTGCAACTGCGAGTGTGGCAGCAGATGACATTGTTCCAATTGCTGTCAGGTATGCAGGACCGTAATGTCTGATTACTTCAATCGGGTTCTTCTTAGAATACAATCCTGCGATTGTGTAAAGCAGAGTCATCCAAATGTAATGTCCGATTAATACAATAATTATGATTTTCAGGAACACAGGAACCTGCTTTGTTATTGAACCTTCGTATGAAAGTCCGCAGAAAGTGAGTCCGATGAAAAATGGAAGAATCGGTATCATGATTCTTGAAACTATCGCAAGCACGATTTTCTGGAATTCTTCAAGAATATTTGAAATCAATTCTGCTTTTGTCCATGCGGCAGCAAGTCCAATCATAATTGAGAACACAAGTGCGCTCATAACAGGCATTATCTGTGGGATTGATAACTCAAAAACCGCAGCCGGAAGCTCTTTCAATCCATCAGCAGTAGAGGATATTGACAAATGTGGTATCAAAAGATATCCAGATGCTGTTGAGAAAAGAGCAGCGCCTACTGATGATGTATATGCGATTGTAACCGCAATCAGAAGAAGCTTCGATGCATTTTTACCCATCTGAGTAATCGAAGGCGCAATAAATGCAATGATTATCAGTGGTATGCAGAAATTAATTATCTGATTGAGAATATATTTCAGAGTTACAACGATATTCAAAATGGCGCGTGAAAATGCATTGCCATCAGTTGAACTTAAAAGCAGTCCCACCAGAACGCCGGCAATAACGCCCACCAGCAATTTAAACGGCAGGCTGCGAAAAATACTATTTTTCTTCATTTAATAAATCTCCTTCATTGGTGTAGTTAATAAAAATTATAATATAGGCTGGGAAAAATAACAATGGAAAGGTTTGGAGGATTAACTGGATGGAATTTGTTAATTAAATTATGCATGTATTTATGCGGGTTTCCGGCATTTGATTTATTAAATAGCTATAAATTGGAATAACAGAGATAGTTATGGTTGATATAGAAGTTTAAAGGCAAAATTATTATAATTGTTCTTATGATACAAGATATTCATGGATTATGTTGACTGTGATAAAATTAAATATGTGTAAAATAGCACAAAGGGTTATAATAGCATTGATAAGCTGTATAATTAGTAAAATAATTTTTGTTATGCAATTTTTAATGTAGATTAGTACAAAAACAACCAGAAACAGTGAGGCCTAAATGGATACAAGATATTATATGATTATTATCAAGGGTGAGATAAAGACAAAAGAAGTAATGTCATGTGAGTACGATAGAAATGTACATAAATGGAACGTGAAATTTAATAATGGGAAAAGCTATCCCTATGCATATATGAATGTTGAGAAATTAACTAAGCCGGATGTTTTAAATCCTAAGTTGTATCGTATTAGCAGAGAGGGACGGGAGTTTTTTGATATAGATGCAATATCTGTATTCAGGGGTAGACAGGAGTCTTATTGGCATATTTGTTTTAAAGACGGCAGTGAACGGGATTACCATGAGCGCGATTTACATATTGTGGAGTCGTGCCTGAATGATAAAAGGTCTGCCGATGTATTCCAATATATAAAGCAGATTGCTGAATTGAGTAATATTAGAAATGAAGAGACGGATGAAAAATTATTACCTAAAAGATTTGATAAAATTACTTATGTTGGTAATGAGGTTGCATTAGCGAAATATTTGAATCCTTCTTTATTGAATACTGGTAAAAGAGGGGGAGAATATGTTCCGATATTTCCGTTTGGCTGTAATAACAGTCAGTATAATGCTGTAAAAAATGCGATGGAGAATCAGATAAGTGTAATACAAGGACCGCCGGGAACAGGTAAAACACAGACGATATTAAATATTATCGCTAATATATTGATGCAGGACAAAACGGTACAGATTGTATCTAATAATAATTCTGCAACTGAAAATGTATATGACAAACTATCATTGCCAAAGTATAATCTGGGATTTGTTGCTGCAACACTGGGAAGTTCTAAAAATAAGAAAACATTTGTTGAGCATCAGGATTCATCTTATCCTGATTTTTTAACTTGGAAAATGTCTGAAGAATTTGGCGAAATGCGTAAGAAAATATCAGAGCAATCTGCTAGGTTAAAAGAATTTTTTGATAAACAGGAAAAACTTGCTTATTTAAGGCAAGAATTATCTCAATTAGTTACAGAACAGCAATATTTTAACCAGTATGTTGAGGAATCAGATGTTAATACAGACAATATAAAATTCAAGAAAATGTTATCGTCAAAACAATGGATGATGTTATGGCAGGAGTGTCAGGCAATATCAGAGGAGAAAAAGACAATAGGATTCTGGTTTAAAATAAGGACATTTTTCAAGTATGGCATAACACATTGGAGTTTTTATAAGCAGGAATTTTCAAAGATAATTACAACATTTCAGGCTATGTATTATAAGGCAAAAGAAAAAGAATTATCTAAGCAGATTTCAGATATTGAGGGATATTTAAACGGTGTTGATAAGCATTTGATTGACGATTTATGTGACAATTCAATGGTTTTACTAAAAGACAAGCTGGCAAGAAGATATGAAGGGAATGAAAGCCGGAGAGTATTTAGCGATGATAATCTGTGGAAGGAATCCAATGATGTACTGAAGGAGTATCCGGTTATATTAAGTACCACATTTTCTTCAAGAAACAGTCTGAATTCAGATGTGGTATATGATTATCTTATTATGGATGAGGCATCACAGGTAGATATTGCAACAGGGGCTTTAGCACTTTCTTGTGCGAGAAATGTGGTTATTGTGGGAGATACTAAGCAACTTCCAAATGTTGTTACAGAAGATATGAAGGCCAGAGCAAAAGCCATATTTGATACATATAATCTGAAAGAAGGATATCAGTTTACAAAGAGCTTTTTGCAGTCAATTCTGGATATTATGCCTGATGTAACACAGACATTATTGCGTGAGCATTATAGGTGCCATCCTAAAATAATTAATTTCTGTAATCAGAAATTTTATCGTGGTGAACTGATTATTATGACAAAGGATAATGGTGAAGATGATGTTTTGTCAGTTGTGAAAACAGTTGCCGGAAATCATGAACGAAATCATTACAGTCAGCGTCAGATAGATGTTATAAAAAATGAAATTATGCCTAAATATAACTTCAACCCAGAAGAAACGGGGATTATTGCTCCGTACAGGAATCAGGTTGAAGCATTGAACAGGGAGATAACAGATATTGATGCAGCTACTGTACATAAGTTTCAGGGCAAGGAGAAAGACAATATTATTATATCCACTGTAGATGATGAAATATCAGATTTTGCAGATGATCCATATTTGATAAATGTTGCTGTTTCAAGGGCAAAAAAGAAACTGATGCTGGTTGTGACTGGAAATGAGCAGTCAAAAGAACACAATATAACAGATTTAATAGATTACATTCAGTATAATAATTTTGAAGTTGTTGAGAGTAAGATTTATTCAATTTTTGACTATCTTTACAAGCAGTATACTGAGGAAAGAATAGCATATTTGCGGAAATATAAAAAGATATCAGAATATGACTCTGAGAATCTTATGTATTCATTGATACAGGAAATAGTTGCGGATAATAAGTATTCAAGTTTAGATGTTGTTTGTCATTTTCCATTAAATATGCTGATTAAAAATCCTCAACTATTAAATGATAGGGAGTGCCAGTATGCAATGAATCCAGCAACACATCTGGATTTTCTGATTTACAACAGAATCAGTAAAAAACTGGTTTTAGCGATTGAAGTTGATGGATATGAATTTCATAAAAAGGATACTGTACAGGCTTCAAGAGATTTATTAAAGGACCGCATAATGGATTTGTATGAAATTCCATTATTAAGATTTAAGACTAATGGCAGCAGTGAAAGAGAAAAGATTGTGGGAATGTTGGATAAGCTGGTTGGCTAGTTGGGGGGAGCGGAAATGTATATAAAGAGTATTCCATATATCACAGTATTGTTGAAAAAATATACTGATATCTGCTAAAATAAAATTATACAATATCTTAAATTATATAAAAATATGAGGGAGAAATAAAAAGTAATCATGGAAGCTTTTAGTTTGTTTTGTACAGTATTTATTAACGCTTTAATAGTTTTGGGTTTATTGGTATGCATATATTTATATTTCTTTTCTGGTCTTAGGGCTTTAAGAAAGCTTAAGCCATCTTGTTACATTTCTTATAATAAGAATCATTTTGATAAAGATTTTGAGTTTAAATGTGAGTTTTGTGGTTCAATCGTATCTTCAAAAGACGCAAAATGTCCTAAGTGTGCAGGCGATTTTGGTAAAAATAAAGAATATCTGCTAAAGAAACGAGCTATGCATCAAAAGTATTTGCAGTATATTAAAGACCAAGAAGATGCCATTGAAGAAGAGATGGACTATATAAGTGATACTTTAAACTCAATTAAGCGATATAAACTGATTCGTCATAAATATTTGAATTTTGAAATAGGAAAGCCTCCTGTTTATAATCCGGCAAGTGACTATGAATTCACATGTGAATATTGTAATAATAAATTAAGGGGCAGGAGTACAGATAAATATGGTTGCAGTAATTGCGGTGCTTCATATGAAGAAAATCTGGAGTTACTTGTGCGCGAGGAGGAAGACAAGCTTGAAAAATGTCATTATGAAGAATATATGCAGCTGAGAGATTTGAAAGCTGATCAAAATATCATGAATGAACAAAGAGATGCAAGGGTTGATGAAAGATACAGGACTCCTATCAAATTAGCGGAAGAAAAGGGAAAGTACATTGCTCTTTTCATTATATTTATGATAATGATGATTTCGGCTGGGATAACATTTTTGATTTTGCAGTATAGATAAAATATTGGTGTGATTTGTACATATGAACTGTATTGATAGATGAAAGGGAGTACAGATGATATCACATAAAGAATTAATGAATTTGTACAATAAACTGTTTGATGAAGCTGTAAAAGAAGGGATAAGCGAATTTTTAAGACAGGATTTTGACAATAAAGATGAGAAGTATAAGACAGATATGTTATGGGAAATAGATGCTTTAATAGGAGGAGTAGGTGGTTATTGTCTGCCTTCGAGTTCATCTAAAAATCCATATCCAGCAGGGATAGAGAGGGAATTATATCGACCATTGCAATATGCAAAAGAAGATATAGATTTAGGCTATGGCAGGGTAAATGCAAGATATATTATAGATATGTGTGGGATGCATCTTGAAGCAGCGTGTCGTTTGTTAGTAATGAATAGCATGTTAGATGAATTTAGATTTTCTAATTGCACATTAGGTAAAGCAGTGCATAGAATTGAAAAGAAAAAGCTGTTAGATGGTAATGTAATACAAGCATTGTATGACTTTGTACAGATATATAATCGTTCAAAACATGAGGTTAATCAGGATGAAACTAGGGAAAGGTTATTTAGTACAGATGATGCAATCGTAACATATTTTGCAACAAGAATACTTGGAGTAAGTATCTTGCAGAAATTAGGAAGAGAAGAGAGTTTTAAAGTATATGATATATACGATTAATATGTTAGTATATTACAAATGCATTGATAATAAAGGAGAGCTGCACAAAAGCGGCTCTCCTTTTACATATCAAAAACGATCCAAATCCCCCTATTTTGCCCCTAAAAGCAGAACAATAAAACTTTATGGCAAACAGTATATAACAGTTGACAACACACATCAACTGTTATATACTGTTTATCGCAAAGGAGAAAAGAAAATATGCATATTATATTGAATCATTCTTCCATGGTTCCGATTTACGAACAGCTTATGGAACAGATAAAGTCAGAGATTATCCAGTCTGTATTAAAAGAGGGAGAGGCGCTTCCTTCTGTGAGGACGCTTGCAGGGGAGCTTCGCATCAGCGCACTGACCGTAAAGAAAGCCTATGACAAGTTAGAAGAGGAAGGCTTTGTTACGACTGTTCACGGAAAGGGAACATATGTGACCGCTTCGGATAAACAGCTTGCGTCGGAGGCGAGAAGATTTGCTGTGGAAGAGGACTTTGACAAAGCCATTGACCGGGCAGTGGCAATTGGCATGAATAAAGAAGAAATCTTAGAGGTTGTAAAGCTTATACTTGATGAGAAATAGAAAGGCGAATTATGATAACAATGCAGAATGTCCGAAAGAAATATAAGGACTTTGAACTGGAACTATCTTTGGAAATACCGGAGGGGAGAATTACAGGGTTTGTAGGAAAAAACGGGGCAGGAAAAAGTACAGCAATTAAACTGATACTTGGACTTGTAAAGCCGGACGTAGGAAGCATTTGTGTGCTTGGAAACGAAGGCGGGGAGCTTCCGGCTGCGGTAAAGCAGAAAATCGGAGTATCTTTGACGGAGTCGGGCTTTAGTTCACAGTTTACGGTGGAAGATGTCTGGCATATCCTTGCTAAAATGTATCCTGATTTCCAGAAGGATTTTTTTGACCAAAAATGTGATGTGTTAAAGCTTCCTCGGAAGAAGAAATTAAAAGAATTTTCCACCGGTATGAAAGCAAAACTGAGGGTGTTGACGGCAATCAGTCATAAAGCCGATTTGTTGATTTTAGATGAGCCGACAGCAGGACTTGATGTGGAAGCACGAAATGAAATACTTGATTTGCTGCGTGAATATATAGCGCAGGATGAGAAGCGCACAATATTGATTACATCGCACATTTCCACAGATTTGGAGTCACTTTGTGACGACATTTATCTCATTCATGACGGAAAAATCATTTTGCATGAGGATACAGATGTTATTTTAGAGCAGTATGGCATTTTAAAGGTGGATGAGGAGCAATATAGGACATTAGACAAGACAGCAGTCATAAAAGCGCAGAAAGAAACCTATGGTTACGCCTGCTTTACTAATGACAGAAGATTTTATCAGGAAAATTATCCGCAGATTGTGGTGGAGCATGGTGGAATTGATGAATTAATTCTTATGATGACGGGAGGGTACAGATAATGGCAGGTTTAATAGAAAAAGATATCCGGTTAATGTGGTGTAATAAACAGGCATTAATTTTCTTTCTTATCATTGGAGTGGTGATAGGATTACAGAATGAAGCGGTTATCTTGGGGTGGTTGCCGTTTGCAATCAGTATTCTTCTGATAAATACAGTTACCTATGACGAGCTTGATAAAGGATATGGATTTTTGATGACTTTGCCAATTGATGCAGAAACGTATGTGAGGGAAAAATATTTTTTCTGTCTTACAGGAGGAACGGTTTCATGGCTTGTGGCAGCGGGACTTTACATGATCCTGGAAATGAAACAGCAGATGCCGGTAGACATGGCTTCCCAGATTCCTATGGTATTGGTGTTTCTGCCGGTTACGGCATTGTTGATTGCATTGCTGATTCCTATGCAGCTAATATTCGGAGTAGAAAAGAGCAGAGTAGTCATTTCGGGGGCATGTGGTGTAATAGGAGCGTCTGTCATCGCATTTGCAAAGCTGGTAAAGACAAATGTATTAAGTGCATTTTCGTTTTTGAACCAGATGAACGGTTGGATACTTGCAGGAATTGCAGTGGTGGTGACAGTACTTCTCATACTGCTTTCTTATGCAATTAGTGTAAGGATTATGAAAAAGAAAGAGTTTTAGAAGAATAAATATTTAAGCGGGGCATTCATAAATAAATGAGTGCCCCGCTTATTAATACATATTAGAAATTATCCCCATTCCAACCCCAGTTAGAAACAGCCTGATATTTTACATATACATGGTCCGGTGCGATGCCAATAACATCTTTAAAAATGTCACATATCTGGCCAGTGAGTTTAGAAAAGGCAGATGGATTCTCACTGCCGTAAACGCTGACTTCGACCATAGCCATAGGCTCGGCGTTGCTTCCTCTGAAGTAGAGCTTGTAGTCAGGTTCGAAGCCGACCATGAGCCAGCTTTCTGACTTGCCGGGAATTGTCTGGATAGCCTGACCTAAACGGGTTTTGATTTCAGTTTCCTGTGTTTCTGTAAGAGAAGTGCTTATCTTAGAATTAATAAATGGCATATGTTACCTCATTTCTGCGCCGCAGGCGCGTGTATTCATGTGCTGATTATAGCACTTTACATTTGGCAAAGAAACATATTAATTGTCAGCGCCTTCCTTGATGCCGTGGCGTTCTGCATATCCAGTCAGGATAAGTGTGAGCTCACCGTCGATAACGCCCACCAGCAATTTAAACGGCAGGCTGCGAAAAAACTATTTTTCTTAATTTAATAAATTCCCTTCATTGGTGTAGTTAATAAAAATATAATATAGGTTTGGGGGACTAATAATGGAAAGGTTTGGGGG
>ERZ870052.190-NODE-190-length-23791-cov-7.802859_pt1 | contig 23791 bp, 16 predicted proteins | sample MGYA00520889_ERZ870052 | MGnify/ENA primary metagenome ERZ870052 (study PRJEB32232, sample SAMN07284988) | human gut metagenome | biome: human-associated habitat; material: feces | host: Homo sapiens | place: Tanzania | collected 2014-08-14 ...
GAACTGAAAGGACTGCTCTCCGAAGATGAGTACGCCGCCGCCCGTGGCTCCGTCCTGAACGCCCACTACACCAGCCCTACCGTGATTCGTGCCATCTATGATGCTGTGGAGCGCATGGGCTTCCGCAGCGGCAATATTTTGGAGCCGAGCATGGGCGTTGGCAACTTTTTTGGTATGCTGCCGGACACCATGCAGGATAGCCGCCTGTACGGTGTGGAACTGGACAGCATCACAGGCCGCATTGCGCAAAAACTCTACCCAGAAGCCAGCATTAAAGTGGCCGGATTTGAAACTACCGACAGGCATGACTTTTACGATCTGGCTGTCGGTAACGTACCTTTTGGCCAGTATAAAGTCAACGACAAGGCGTACAACAAATTAGGTTTCAGCATCCACAACTATTTCTTCGCCAAGGCTATCGACCAAGTACGTCCGGGCGGCATCGTGGCCTTTGTCACCAGCCGCTACACACTGGACAGCAAGGATTCTTCTGCCCGCAAACACATTGCTGAACGTGCTAATCTGCTGGGTGCTATCCGGCTGCCGAACAGTGCGTTCAAGGCCAACGCCGGAACGGAAGTCGTCAGCGATATTATTTTCCTCCAAAAACGTGACCGCCCTATCGACCATGAGCCGGACTGGGTGCAGCTTGGCAAAACGGAAGATGGCTTTGCCATCAACCAATATTTCGTAGACCACCCGGAGATGGTGCTGGGTGAGCTGACTTCTGAAAGTACCCAGTATGGCCGTGAGGAATGCACCGTGCACCCCATCGAGGGCGCAGTGCTGGCAGACCAGCTTGCCGAAGCGGTACAGCATATTGAGGGGCAGTACACCGAAGTCGAGGTGGAAACACCAGATATTGCGGACGCAGAAAATGAGAAGCACCTTCTCCCGGCAGACCCGGATGTAAAAAATTTCTCCTATACCGTGGTGGACGGTGAAGTGTACTACCGGGAAAATTCCGTCATGACACAAGTGGAGCTTTCCGACACCGCAAAAGGCCGTGTGACCGGGATGGTAGAACTGCGGCAGATTGTCAACGAGTTGATTCAGCAACAGTTGAACGACTACCCGGATGCTGACATCAAGGCCACGCAGGAAAAGCTGAACACCGCCTATGATGCTTTTGCCGCCAAATACGGTTTGCTGAATGACCGCAAGAACGGCAGATTATTTGAGCAGGATTCCTCTTATTATCTGCTGTGTTCTCTGGAAAATCTGGATGAGCAGGGACAGTTCAAAAGCAAGGCGGCAATGTTTACCAAACGGACGATTCGCCCGGAACGCACCGTCACCAGTGTGGATACGCCCACGGAAGCTCTTGCGGTTTCTATCGGAGAGCGTGGCCGGGTAGACTTGCCCTATATGGCAGAGCTGCTCGGCACTCCCGGCGAGTATGAGCGCATCACCAGCGAACTGTCCGGCGTAATCTTCAAAGACCCCGGCGCAGACCCCACCGACACGGAAGCGGGCTGGCAAATGGCGGATGAATACTTGTCCGGCAATGTCCGGGCAAAACTGCGCATAGCACAGCTTGCTGCTGAAACCAACCCGGAGTTTGCAGTCAACGTCACCGCATTGGAAAAGGCGCAGCCGAAAGACCTTGAAGCGTCTGAAATTGATGTGCGGCTGGGTGCAACATGGCTTGCGCCGGAGATCATCCAAAAGTTTATGGCAGAAACTTTCCAGATTCCCTACTATCTGCGTCATGCAGTTAAAGTGAGATATTCTCCCTATACCGCAGAATGGCGCATTGAGGGCAAGTCGGCTATGGGCAGAGGCGACATTACCTCCACCGAAACCTATGGCACATCCCGCGCCAATGCCTACAAGATTCTGGAAGATACGCTCAACTTGAAAGATGTGCGCATCTATGATGCCATTGAAGATGAAGAAGGCAGACCGAAGCGCGTCCTGAACAAAACGGACACCATGCTGGCGCAGCAGAAACAGCAGGTAATCAAAGATGCTTTCGCCAACTGGATCTGGCAAGACCCCCAGCGGCGCATTGCACTGGTGAAGCAGTACAACGAACTGTTCAACAGCAACAGACCGCGCGAATACGATGGTTCCCACATCCATTTTGTCGGCATGAACCCGGAAATTTCGCTCCGGGAACATCAGCGCAACGCTATCGCTCATGTACTTTATGGCGGTAATACGCTGCTTGCGCACGAAGTGGGCGCGGGCAAGACATTTGAAATGGCAGCATCCGCAATGGAAGCCAAACGGCTGGGGTTGTGCCAGAAAAGTCTTTTTGTGGTGCCAAATCATCTGACGGAGCAGTGGGCGGCAGAGTTTCTGCACCTTTACCCCAATGCAAAACTGCTGGTGGCTCGGAAAAAGGATTTTGAAACGGCCAACCGCAGAAAGTTCTGCGCCCGGATTGCGACCGGGGATTATGATGCGGTCATCATCGGTCACTCACAGTTTGAGCGCATTCCGCTGTCCTATGAGCGGCAGGAGCGCATTATTCAGGAGCAAATTGATGAAACGCTTGCTGCCATCAACGAACTGAAAGCCAATGCTGGTGAAAATTTCAGCATCAAGCAGATGGAAAAGACCCGCAAGACGCTGGAAACGAAGCTGGAAAAGCTGCGCTCCGATGCGAGGAAGGACGATGTTATCACCTTTGAGCAGTTGGGCGTTGACCGACTTTTTGTAGACGAATCGCATTTTTATAAGAACCTCTTTTTAACCACAAAAATGCGCAATGTCGCTGGTTTGTCTACAAGTGAAGCGCAAAAATCGAGCGATATGTTCGGCAAGTGCCGCTATCTGGACGAGATCACAGGCGGGCGCGGCGTGGTATTTGCAACGGGAACTCCCGTGAGCAACTCCATGTCGGAACTGTATACGGTCATGCGCTATCTGCAATACGGCACACTCCAGCAGAAAGGGTTGACGCATTTCGACTGTTGGGCATCGACCTTTGGCGAAACCACCACCGCCATCGAACTCGCCCCGGAGGGTACGGGCTATCGGGCGAGAACGCGTTTTGCAAAGTTTTTCAATCTCCCGGAACTGATGTCGATGTTCAAAGAAGCTGCTGACATCAAGACCTCCGACCAACTTCATCTGCCTGTGCCGGATGCGAAGTTTGAAACTGTGGTGGCGAAACCGTCCGAGATTCAGAAAGAAATGGTGCAGGAACTGAGCAAACGTGCTGCAAAAATCCACTCCGGCGCAGTGGATGCGTCCGAGGACAATATGCTGTGCGTCACCAACGATGGCCGGAAAATCGGTCTGGATGTTCGTTTGATGAACCCCATCCTGCCGGACGACCCCAACAGCAAACTGAACACCTGTGTTCGGAACGTGCTGCAAATCTGGGAGTATGGCAAGGAACAGAAGTTGACGCAGCTTCTGTTCTGCGACCTCTCAACACCAAAAAACGATGGCAACTTCAATGTCTACGATGATGTTCGCAAGAAGTTGGTCGCCGCCGGGGTGCCGGAAAACGAAATTGAGTTCATTCACAACGCTGACACCGAAGCAAAAAAGGCCGCATTATTCTCCAAAGTGCGCTCCGGCGATGTGCGGATTCTGCTCGGCAGCACTGCAAAAATGGGAGCCGGGACGAACGTGCAATCGCGGCTTGTGGCAGTGCATCACTTGGATGTTGGATGGAAGCCAAGCGACATGACCCAGCGCAATGGCCGCATCATTCGGCAGGGAAACATGAACAAGGAAGTCAAGGTGTTCAACTACGTCACAGAGGGGACATTTGACAGCTACTTGTTTCAGACTCTTGAGAATAAACAGCGATTCATCAGCCAAATCATGACCTCGAAATCCCCAGTTCGCTCCTGCGATGATGTGGATGAACAGGCATTGTCCTATGCGGAAATTAAGGCATTGTGCGCAGGAAATCCGTTGATTAAAGAGAAGATGGATCTCGATGTGCAGGTCGCAAAGCTGAAAGTTCTGAAAGCCGATCATCAGAGCCAGAAGTTCCGTTTGGAGGATAAGCTGCTCACAAAATTCCCAGCTGACATTCAGGAAACGAACGCCTATCTTGCCGGAGTGAAATTGGATGCAGAACTTGCTACCGCCCATCCGCAGGAGAAAGAGGGCTTCTGCGGCATTACCATCAAGGGTGTGACCTACGATGAGAAAAAGACCGCTGGCGAACGGCTTCTCCTCGCTTGCTCCGAACTGCCTAACAGTGAGGAAAAAGTGATCGGCAGCTATCGCGGTTTTGAACTGTCCTTGCGTTTCGACACCTATCACAGCGAATATCAGGCTCTTTTGAAAGGTCAGCGGAAATATCCGGTAGCACTGGGCAAAGACCCACTTGGCTGCATCATCCGTCTGGACAATTCTTTGAACAATTTCCCAGAACGCATTAGTTCCGTCGAAAACGAACTGGCCACGCTTAAACAGCAGCAGGCGGCGGCACAGATTGAAGTGGAAAAGCCGTTCCCGCAGGAAGAAGAGCTGGCTGAAAAGTCAGCTCGCCTTGCGGAGCTGAACGCACAGTTGGATATGGATGAAAAAAGCCACGAGCCGGAACAGGATGAGGAACCTCGCCGTTCCTCGGTGCTGGCGGCTCTGGAAGAAAAGTCTGATAAGGTAGAGCCCATCAAGCCGTTCAAAAGCTATCTGGACAAGGATGGTGATGCTCGATGAATGGCCTCCGCGACCAGCAGTTGCATTTCCGTGTCAGCAAGCAGGAACTGGAACGTATCTGGAGCAAGATGGAATCCAGCGGTATTTTGAGCATTGGCTCTTATCTGCGAAAAATGGCTCTGGACGGTTACTGCCTGCGTTTGGATTTGCCAGAGCTGCGGCGCATGGCCTATCTCCTGCAAATGTGCAGCAACAATCTCAACCAGTATACCAAAGCTGCCAACGAAAACGGTCAGGTCTATGCCGCCGATCTGGAGGACTTGCGCACCCGGCTGGATGAGCTGATTGTTATTGGCAGAGAGATTCTTTCCCGGCTGGCTGACCTCTGATTTTCACCCCACGGCTTTAGCTGTGGGGCTACATATTATATAAGGATAAAACTGTGGGAGGTGGTGGGCATGGCCGCAACACGCTTGATTGCGCTGCACAAAAATAAGGGAAAATCCGTGGCGACCTGTTTGAAAAGCCGCACAGACTATGCACAAAACTCGGAGAAAACCAAACAGGGTGAACTTGTCAGCAGCTACGAGTGCAGCCCTCTGACGGTGGACGAAGAATTTATGCTGTCCAAGCGGCAGTATGAACTTGCCACTGGACGTAGGCAGAAAAGTGATGTGATCGCCTATCAAATTCGGCAGTCGTTCAAGCCCGGTGAGATCACCGCCGAAGAAGCCAACAAGGTGGGCTATGAACTTGCCATGCGGTTTACCAAGGGCAAGTATGCGTTTATTATTGCCACCCACACAGACCGGGAACACATTCATAATCACATTATCTACAACTCCACTGCGCTGGACAGCACCCGGAAGTTCCGGGACTTTTTATTGTCCGGGCTGGCCGTGCAGCGGTTGAGCGATTTGATCTGTCTGGAACATCAGCTGTCTGTTATTGAAATCAAGCCGTACCGAGAACGGCAGAAGCGCACTCTTTATCCTCCCAGAGAAAGCAATCGTGATAAGCTGTGTGCCGTAATCGACAACATCTTGCTGAGCGAGAAACCTGCAAGTTTCGAGGGCTTTCTTCAAAAGCTGGAACAGCGGGGCTACGAAATCAAACGGGGAAAGTACACTTCGGTCAAAGGAACACGGCAGAAGCGCTTTATCCGTTTTCGGACACTGGGAGCAGGATACAGTGAAGATGAAATCAAGGCGGTCATTGCAGGAGATGCCGAACACTGCCCACATCAGAAGCAGCCACCGAAAGAGCAACCGTTCCACCTGTTGGTGGACATTCAGGCAAAGCTCTCCGAGGGCAAAAGCGAAGGCTATGCGCGGTGGGCAAAAAAGTACAATCTGAAAGAAATGTCCAAGACGCTGATTTTCTTGCAGGAGAAGAAAATCGGCAGCATTAAGGAAATGCAAGAGCGCGTGGACGCTGCCACTGCTCGCTATCACGAACTGGGCGATTCCATCAAGGCGGCGGAAACACGCATGGCCGAGATTGCTGTACTGCGGACGCACATCGTCAACTACGCAAAAACGCGCCCGGTGTACGATGCCTACCGCAAAGCCGGATACAGCAAGCGATTTCTGGAAAATCATCGCGCAGAGATCACGCTGCACAAGGCAGCGAAAGCTGCCTTTGATGAATCCAATTTGAAAACGCTCCCCAAGGTCAAGGAGCTGGACGCAGAATATTCTAAGCTGCTGACAGAAAAGAAAGCACTCTACCCGGACTACCGCAAAGCGAAAGACGAGATGCAGGAACTTCTTCGTGCGCAGCGCAACGTAGAACTGTTCTTTGCCGAAGAAAAGAACACCACCGAGAAAACGCAGTCCCGATAAACGATGACAGCCTAGGATTCTTCCGTTGTGGAGAGTCCTAGGCTGTCTTTTTTGTTATAGACGTGTTTGGAACAAACGCGCAGCCTGCATCGGAACGATACAGATTGAAAGGGGGTTGGGCACAGCCCAACAAGTATTTTGAATTTGGATTTGAAAAATCCGATTCAAAAATTGCAAGTTGGTACCAACTTGCCCTGCTTGCTACAATTGAGATGTACAGAGAAGACTATGCTGTGCTTGCGGGTCTATCCGGAAATTTTCAATGAATAAACAAGTTAATCAAGTTTGCAAAAGACGAAAAGAATTGATTGCCATCAAACGTCCAATCAATCTTTTGGCTGTTTCCCTTAGTATGCGAAGCGGATGCTCCAACTCCACCGGCCCCGGAACTGATCGTGCTGCTGTCTACCGTGCTATTGCTTACAGAACCGCCCACATCAACAGCTCCGAACATTCCCGCAATCGCTCTAATCAAATCGCGAAGCCACCACGAACTCACACCGCCAGAAATATTTTCCAGTTCGGTTTCTTCAATCTCAGTGAAATTTGCGGGCATCATAAGAGTGTTTTTCATAATAGTCTCCTTTTTTGTCTAAGGCTTTATGCCTATTCTTTGACGACTTCATAATATTTAATTGCCGTATCCCTGCATATAAATTGCGATTATGTCGTCGTACGCACCCGAATCTATCTGCTCTCTGGTAATACCACTGAGCATAAGTGTTCGAATCGCTTTATCTCTGGGGTCTGTTGAGCTTTCTGGCGGAATGCCTGTCAAATCCGGTTTCGATGTGGCAGAAGGTGCTGTTGACGGTGTTGTGGAAGCAGAGCTAGAAGCAGGTGTCGGCGCAGAGGACGATGTCGGAGTTGAGGACGAAGCAGACGAAGGTTTCGGAGATTCCTTTCCTTTGCTTACGACCAACGTAACAAGACTTCCGTATGCCTGCTTTCCCCCTGCTTCCAAACTTTGCCGAAGAACAGTACCAACCGTTTTAGCGCTTTCCTCCCGCGTCACCTTTACGCGAAAGCCTCTGCTTTCCAACATACCCTGTGCACTATCCACATCTTTTCCCACAACATTTGGTACTTCAACAAGGATTTCTGTTTCTTCCGAATCATTGATTACCAGAACGATTTTCTTATCCCCCGATCCGACTGTAATAATTGAATTTCCCGGGATACTTTGTGATATCACACAGTCCTTTTCTTGTGTGCTGCTGTGGTCATATTCAATTTCTACTGTAAGACCTTTTCCTCGCAGCATAGCCACAGCTTCGTTCTGCGTCATACCAACCACTTCAGGAATCATGATTTCATCGTTTTGTGTAACTTTGAGCCGAACACTCATATTGGGTACGATCATCTCATCTTTTCCGATACTTTGAGAAAAGACCAGGCCATTGGTCATTTCCAAATTCTCTTCATGATCAATCAACACATCCGCACCCAAATTCCGCATGATCTGCTGAGCAGACTGTTCATCCATGTCCACCAGATCCGGCATCATAAATTCATGATCGCACAAAGCAACCAGCACGCCAATCGCCTGATTCTCGTCGATTTCAGTGCCAGCTCCTACATCCTGCGTCATTACTTTCGTCTCACTGTCAATGCTGTCAAAGACTTTTCCTTTGACTACAAGCGCCATCGAATTATCTGCGGCGATTTCAACAGCTTCCTCATAACTTACACCTGTAAGATCCGGCACAGTTCCAGCTTTTGTTTCTCCCCCCTTTGAAACGGAAAGATAAATGATATCTCCTTTGTTTACCGCCTGATATGGCATTATACTTTGTTCTGCAACACAGCCATCACTCACACCAGCCACGCAAACTGTGTTAATGACAACCTTCAATCCCATGCACTCCAATGCACTGCGTGCATCATCCTCTGACAGGCCGCGCACATCCGGCATGGTGTAGTTTTCTGCACCAAATTTTACCGTAACAGCAGACACACCGCTCGCCGCAGCGTCTGAATCGATTGCTGTATTCGAACTCGTACTGGCAGGCATAAGTGCTTCCACTCGACTTGTCCGAGTTAAGCCCCATATTCCAATACCAATCAAAACCGCTATGCTGGCCGCAACTCCACCGATAAAAATCTGTGCTTTTTGATTTTCTTTGATATATCCCGGCAGGTTCGCCCAATGGATCGTTCCGCATACAGGACATTTGAGTGTTGTCGGGCTGTGTATATACCCGCAGCACTTACACTTGATTCTCAGCTGCGCAGCATCTTCTGCAGCCTTATTTTCCTGAGATTTATCAGTTGTTTCTTTCTTTTCGTTATCCAGTTCAGCCATTCTTTGCTCCACAGATTTTCAGCCTAATCATATCCATCAGCTCAACAGTTCCGCACGTAGCAGACCCGGTTCAACAAGGTCATATGTACCGGCTGCATTGATCTTGACCTCTGCGCGCTTCAAAGTATCTTTCACCTGCACGTATGCATTCGGACATTTCTTGTTCTTGTATTGCTGATATGTATAGATCGTATCATTCACCTGAATATCATACAAACGCAGCAATCCATTTCGTGCATAAGCGCTGATTTCACCATACGGCATTCTCATGGAATATTCCAAAGTATTGTCGTCATACAGAATATAGTCGCTGCCTTTTGTCATGAAGATATTGTCCGAAAGCGTCATATCGAACACAGCTTTTAGATTTCCGACCACGCTGCTGCTCTGTTTTGGCACATTAGCAATCGGCACCTGCGGTGAAACCAATTCCGGTTCCGCAGATACCGTTTTCGGTGACGGACTTTCGTTCAGATAACTCTTTACGTTTTCTTCCTTTGTTTCCGACCGGGCTGTGTTCTGCACCGTTGTCAGTTCATTCCGGAGCCGAGAATTCTCCTTCTGCAATGTTTTCAGCTCTCGATTCAGGTTTTCCTGCAATTTTTTTAGATCCTGCTGATTGGCATATGCACCGGCATCATTGGCAGACTTTTTAGCTCTGAGGGTCATCATCAGATTCACTACGCCCAGCACAATTGCTGTCACAAGAGCCAAGATCGCAATGAGTAGTCCGACCGCAGTAAATTTTTGAATTGTATCCACTCTGTCTTCCAGTTCCTGAACTCTTTTTTGTGTTTTTTTCGACAATTCCTCCATTTCAGAGAGTCTGTTTGTCAATTCTGATTCCTGCGTTGACTCCACCTGCGGCGTTTCGGACTCTGCCGATGCAAATGCCAATTCCTTGACTTTGGCATTTGCCAAGAGAATCCGTCCGTTCAGCACATCCATCTGCTGATCTTTATCCGTCGGCAGAGGCTGTGACTCCATTCCAAGTACTGCCTCAATTGCACCGAGACGCTCATTCAGGCTGCCGATCCGGACATCTTCCGAAGCCGTTTCGTCCACTGCTTTCTGCTCCAGCTTCAGCCTTGTCTCCAGATCTGCCACCTGTCCTTCCAGCACAGTTAACCGGTCAGACTGAACCTCGCTGTTCACTGCCGAATCGGCCGACAACTCAGTTGCAAAAGCTTGTACCACACCAGCTTGTACCCCAAAAAGCAACACCGTCATCATAATAAAGGCCGCCAAACGCTGCCCATATCGGTGAGATATCGTTTTCATTAATCTGATTCCCCCCTTCTCATATTAAGAGATTTTGGTTATTATCGTTATTGGGCGCTTTCAAATAGAATGCAACACCAGCAGTCCGGGACTTTCCAGCGAATAGTGGTCGAGTGCTTGGCTGCCCTTTTTCACGCAAGCCGTTCTTTGTACAGATTCGATCTGATAGTAACCAGCGTCTTTGCGGAGTTCTTCATTTTTCTCGTACATTGAATAGCTGATAACTCCGTCCTCGATCCTAACATCGAACAACCGCAGCATTCCATTTCGCGCCAGATTCTGCAGAGTGTAATATCCTTTTCGAGCGTTTTCGTCCGGCACAGTTTCGTCCGTCATAGGATTCCACCGATACCCTTGGCCTTCATGCAGATAAATATTGGATGAAAGCATCCAATCAAATTCCGCTCTGAGTCCGATCGTGAATGCCGAAAAATCCTCTTTCTGTGCAGACGATTCAACCGGATGCTGTTCCTCCTTTTCGGACACGAGCGCTGCCGTCAATTCCTGTTTTTCTGTATACGCGGCATCGCTTATACAGATCACCCTGCTCGGTTCAGTTTTCTCGGCCGATGCTGTGCTTCTGACAGGTGAAGAAGCAATCGGTGTTTTGAACGCCGCTCTGTCCACAGGTAGCTTCCGCTGTTCTGTGTTTTTTTCAGGTTTCAGCCGTTCCACTTCCTGTTTCAAAGAAGCCGCTCTGATCTGTTCCAAGAGGTCCTTCAACACCCCGGACATCTTACTGTACAGCTTTTTAAGCTGTGCCTTTACAACAGACGTTTTAGAATGATTTCGTGCATCCGTCCGAACTCTACCCGCTGAGGCCTTCCCGGCCCGGTTCTTGGTATACTCTGGTTTCCGCTGAGCCTTCCGCCTACGCGCTCGTTTTTCCCGTTTTTTCTGGTTTACGATACAGACCATCGCCGCGCAGGCAAAAGCCCCGACAAGAACACCGAGTACAAATGCAGCAATTACAATGCCCCAACTATAGGTATTCATCGCCTCATCTACACCTTTACTGCTGATACTTCGTCATCTGATAGTTGAGCAGTTCATCCACCAGATATAACCTTGCAAGTGCATCAAGATAAGGTTCTTGTTCTTCCTCGCACATATAGACAGAATGTTCAGTTGCCGTAGACATTTTCACCTGAGTGAATTCTGCCTCTGTAAAATTCGAAAGCATTGTCGGAAGGTCATCTTCTGCTTTTCCATTTATTTTCAGCGGAGCGACATTCCACTTCGAAGGATAGGGTGCAACCTGAGTATCAAACAGTCGTACAAATGTTGCCAGATCTCCCGTGATAAACTTCTGCAGAGCGGTATAATCGCTGTTCATAATACAATTCGTTGCTTTCGTCTGACGCTGCTGGCGCAAAGCTGCTTTTACCGCCGGATTCATCGTTGTAGCAACTGAAGCAGCGGCTGCACCGCCGCCGAAATGTCCGAAATGACCCGCAGGCGCCGCTGCCGGGGCTACTGCGGGAGCTGCTGCCGCTGCGGGCGGCACATGGGGATCATGATCATACGGCGCACCATGAGACATTTTCATTTCGATCATACCAAAGCTGACTTCCCGCTTCAACGCTACATCCGGATTAACATGGAACGTAAAATCCACATGTATTTCATCTTCGGTTCCCTTTTTGCCCATTACCGTATCCGCATCCTTGCCAAGGGTTTCTCGCATTATGTATTCGATAAACTCGTTGATTACGCCAATGCCCGCCTGCACGTTCGGCAAAGCAGCGGCTGCTGCATAATTTTTGTTGTCCAAATCTCCAAGCTCACAGTTGAATACGTACTTCAGCAGCTGCGCACTTGTACCGCTCACAACCATATCCAACGAGAGGATATTCCCGGGGGCATCAAGTTTTCCGTCCAGACCCTTCCAGATATCCATATTACGTGCAATGATCTGTGCAAGCGTTAACATCAGCAGTGCAAACTTGAGTGTGATCGTCTGCCGCAGCAGTCGATGCTCTGGCTTCAAAGTCGGAGCACCAATATCCATGCCGCCCGCCAGCAGACACTCCACAAACTGACGCAGTGTACTGTCCTTGACCAAAGCTCCGAGGGACACACGACTCTGTGCATTCTGACAAGTATTAAAGAACTGCGTAATAAGGTTCGTCATATCCGCAGCCGGCCAAAGATTACTGAATGCAGTTTTCTTTCCCGTCATTGCATCAGGGTCATTCGTCTCGCCCGCATAACGACGATAGCACTCCACAAGGCTTTCTACCATTATCTCACGGCCCGCGTAGCGAATCGAAAGCTGCTTCACGTTGCCCGTATCGGGTGCTCCCATCAGAATATTCTTCAGGTTTTTGATCGAAATATCCGTCGTGCCACCGCCGATATCTACCGATATCATGTGCGGAATATTCACTGCTCTGACTGGATTCAGGTTATAGACCGTCGTTGCTTGTGCCTCGGTACGGTAGCAGATTGCACCGGCATTCAGCGGGCTCAGCAGCTCGCCGCTTAATGTATTGCTCAGAATGTTCTGTGCATACTGCCAGCTTTGCTGCAGTGAACTGCGTGTCACATCATTCGGGTACGAAGCATACAGCGTGACATAATCCACTCCGGCAACCGGAACATAATAATTGCTCAGCAAATACAGCATAGCATACTGGTACAGGCCTACCAGAAAAATTGCTGCCGCGTGCATATAGACTGGATTCGTCGTGGCCGAAAATTTCATATCATTGTAGATTTTTTGTGCGTCAAAGGAATTTGCTGCGTACTCCGTCAACAATGCACCCGAAACCACAAACATACGTCCATCCACATAATAGCGGCTATCTCCTGCTGTGGCGATCACGCTCGGATTTGGCCCCTTCGTTCCATCGGCACGTTCAAACAGCTGTGCCACGCTGAAGAGTTTGCCGTTATGTTCTTCGTCCGTGCCCAGCCAGTGATGTTTCATGACCTTATTTTTCGCATCCGCATCTTCAACCGTAATGGTGCAACTGTAGTCGGAATAGGTCAGTTCCTTAGGTGCAATAAACGTACTGGGTTTGACGCTTACAACTGTGCTGGTCGTACCGAAATCCACAGCTAAAATAGTCGGAGTTGTCACCTGCATAGCCGCCGGATCACCCGCTTTGATCGGCCGTTTATAAGGAACAAAAATTACACCCAGCATATCGCTGTCTATTCCGCCGGCCTGTTTCAGACAAGATAAAGCCGCATAATCAAACTGCTTATCGCTATACCAGACAGTCCACTTCTTCTCTCCGGTTGCAGAAGCACGATTTACGATATTTTTTGTACCGACATTCATCTGCATCTGCATCAGATCGCTCAGACCCATCGTCAAACGCTTTCCGCTCGTATCCTTCAAAGAGTATTTCTGAGTATAATATGGGTCCGTCCATGTTGCATAGTACTGATGCCAACTGTCTTCCGGCAGCTCAACACAAGGCCATACCATTGCGTAGGGCAGCGTTCCCTGCATAATATTTTCGCAGGTATAGCGGTGCTTGATCGTCACCACTTCGCCATTCGGCGTCTGAACAGAAGTTTCTACATTCACCGCGGTCAATCCAAATGTTTGTGCCTCCGGCACAAATCTCAGATTCGTCAGCTTACACTGGGTCGCCAGCACTTCCGCTCCAGACATTGTAAAGGGTGCAACCGGGCAGAAATTGTCCAGATCTGAATATCCGCTGTTATCTGTGAATCTGATATCCAGCGCTCTCGTCTGAACTCCGTTCGTCACATTATAGATAAGTCTGCTGGGCACCTCCTTGCTTATCTCAGTCAAAAACAGCTTATCGGTATACAAAGTCGGCAGCGGCAAATTCTGGCCATCGTAATGATATGCCATGCAGGCAGTGAGGACCTTGCTTCCTTTGTTTCCCCACAAAGCATTCACCCTTGTCTGCGAAGCACCCGGCAGCGTAACATTTTTTGCAATCTGGTCGATCAGCGCCGCACCTACTAATGCGTTGCCTTTCAGGCCAGTGTAGAAATTGTGATTATAGTTCGGCAGACTAGCAAGACACTTGTTATAGGCTGCAGTCAGACCATTCTCATTCAGCCACCATGCCAGACGGTTGAGGTAGAATTTTTCCATGATATAGCTGTCCGGTTTTCCCGGGTCCAGCAGGTTCTTCCAACCGCCGGAGCGGTCATACCAGTCCAGAATCCCCTCGAAAATACTGCGATCATAATCCTTTTTCGGGCAGATGCCGATTTCCGGGTGGAACAGTGCAAACGGGACCCCCTTCTGGCAGAAATAGAATAGCGTACCACCGACCGGTTGTCCGAGTGCATTGTAGTCTACTGCATACTGATATGCCTCGTCTTTAGCCATGGAATACAGAATGCACGCATCCACAAGATTTGCTGCATTCAGTTTGACCGGCATAATGCTCAGGTTCAGACCTTTTACCGAGTAAATGTTGCGCAAAGCCAGTGCTGCAGCCAGTCCCTGCCATTCCAGATAATCCTGATAGCCCGGACGCTTCATTTCTGTATTCGTCAGCTTATTCGCTGTGAGCTGGACATAGTAATTCACGCTCGTTGCAAAGCTGGAAGTGTTGGCCAGCACCGTCGGGCGGGCCTGATCCGCTTTTTCTGTGTTATTATCTGCAACAGCAATGCCATTGGATACCTGCTCTAGGTTCAAGCCAGCAAAAATAGCAGGCCCCATTAGTGCATTATTGGTCAATCCGGGAATCGTGTTAGGATTCAATTTTGTTGTCGCCAAAAGATTATCTGGAAATAAATCTTTAATCATGGACATCCTTTTTCATCTCCTCAATTCTACCAAGCAACATTACACCTTTTCAGCAGTGTCTATACAGCTCGTCGAACACTTCTGCAAATGCGACATCGGTTCTTTCGATTTTCTGGAAAATTCCCTTGCGAATAAGCTTCAACTGCTTCAGCGTATCATCTTCGTAAATCGTACCAATATTGCTGTCAAAGCCGTTCAGGACATACTGAGGACGTCCATTACCGTCGCCGGTGCTGTCCATATATGCAAAGGACATCATATCGTGCAGCGTCATCGTATTTACAACATCATCTGCAGATGCCGCCGTCAAGGCTCTTTGTAGCATTGGCAAATTGATCAGATCACACCAGCGATTTGCCAGCTTGGATGCATCCATTGCATCTTCATTGACTTCGTCTGTTACTTCGTACTTTCGATAAGTTCGCTTATCAATCGTAACATCCTGACTTGATTTTTTGTGATAAGCGCTCCAGCTGTAGCCGCTCATCGCAATATCGAAATAGTATTTCAGGAATTCACGGCAGAACGAACATGCCAGCTGCACCGGAGCTTTGTAATATTTATCAACATCCTCCGGCGTCGGAATAAGCTTTTTCGGATCAGCCAACTTCAGCGGCTTGTTATTTTCATCCCGCATCTGCAGAACTGTGCCGCCAATCACGGCATCTTTTGCTAAAACATCCGAATCAATATCAAATTTCGCGCTCATATAGTATGCAATCACTACGCTGTAGCGAAAAAATTTGTTCATGTTTTGGAACTCGTTGTTCATGCCAAGCTCGTCGGCTGAAAGCGTCTGATATTTAGCTGCACCTGTCGGATCCACATTCGGTGCAATTTTCCAAATCAGCAAATTGCCCGGAGGCGTAACATTACCATTCGCATTCACCAGATTATTCATCCCAGGCAGAGCATCATTGAAAAAGCGGCATCCCGCAGCAGCTGCTGCCTGAAGTGCAATATGGAAATGCTGGTGCTGATCTGCGCCACGGGCGTAAATCTCACTGGTCTCATCCAGTCTCTTCGTGCCCACCAAGGTCAGATTGGTCATATGCTTGACCATGCTGCTCTCTTCGTAGAAACGCAAAGCCTCACGTGTCTGCTCTGCAAACAACGTATCTCTCGGCCGAACTTTGACGTTTTCAACACTGTCCTGCGGGCACTGCGGAAGGCGGAAATAGGGCATCAACAGACTTCCACCCAAGACCAGCTTTGTTTTGCCCCAATCTGTTCCCGGCTGGGCACCGTGGATACTGCGCAAAGCTTCCACAATGTTAGGAATAACGCTGGCACCGGTACCTCCAAAAACGGAACCGTACAGATAAACATATGCCACTCCGCGCACCAGTTCACTGCGAAGATCCGTCATAAACTGGTTGATTTGGAGGTTGCCGTTTTCATCCTTAGCTGCCGGTGCCAAAAAACGTTCCTGTACATAGGCAAAAACGGCCGCGCCAATGTTCGGATGCCCATAAAAGCCTTTGTCCAGATCTACGTTCAGTTCATCACCTGTGTAAAATGTTTTCAGCATATCGTCGATCTGCTTACTGCCGGTCGGGTTAAGCAGTGCCGAAAGTGTCATATGCGACAGAGTTTTAGACGATTTTCCGGTCCGGCGAGTATACTCCGTGCAGATCTCGCTGGTAAAATCCCAGCTGGAAAGCCTGATCTCCGGCATAATGAATGTCTGCGTTCCTTTCAGACGATCACGCAGCTGTCTATAATCCTTGATAAGGTTCTGGCAGGCCGTCAGCGCATCACTGTCCTTGTCCTTATCGACAAGCAGAATGTTGTACTCATCTGTCGGATTTCCGCATCCGCAGGCCAGAAGAAAGATCATCGAACGGACACACATCGATCCCGTTCCGCCGGCGGCGATCACAAATCTTTTTGCCATATTTTTTCTTCCTTTCCATTAAGCCTTCTGGATCATATCCGGCTTAAAAAGCATTTTACCAATCAGGAAAAGGACGATGTCCACAACCATGCCGATTACTTCACAGGTAACTGCTTTGCCGGCGAAATTGCCATCCAGCACTGCTATTACGGCAAACATAACAGCTACCAGCACTACCTCCGCAATAATCAGAATCGCAAACGGAAGCACCCATGACTGTCCCTGTGCAATAGCACGCAGCTTCATCGGTTCATGTGCGCCTTTTTTTGAGTAGCTGTTGTACATGATCAGGTAATTGATAATGGGCAGCAATGCACCAACCAGCAGAAGACGCAGGATCATGTATTTAGTATCCTCAACGATCTTTCTGTTGCCGTTAATCACTAAAAGCCAACTGATCACCCGAACTGCCAATGATCCGGCGCAGATGATCGCTGTGCCCAAAACTGCATTCTTAGTACCCATTTTCATTTCCGTGCCGCTTGCCATAATTGAATTCCTCCGTCTTTGTTTTTATTTATTCTGTATACACAGATAAAACTTTTTAACGATCCGACATATCAAAAATAAAGGTCAGGTAGTTCATAGATTCTTTGTCCGTATACGCACTGTTGCTCAGCGAATTCAGCAGATTCGCCAGCTTCGGCGTACGCATCAATGCACTTGCAGTAGCGGTCTGCTGATTTTCACTGCTCCACTGGTAACCGTTTTCCCGTCTTGCCAGCCCAGACAGTGCACGGTCAAAATCGCCGGTCGAAATACTTCGGTTCATGAGATCATTAAAAGCTTCTTCCTGCGATTTACCTTTCTTTTTCCCGTTATAAGGCACAACTACTGCGTAGACACCTGCTCCGTCTTCAATTGCGCCGCTTTTCAGTTCCAGTGAACAGCGCACATAATAAACATTTCGTCCCTGAGGAATAACGATCACTTCATCCCCATCAGCATCATAATCCACCTTTTCACCAGAAAGCGCCTCCGCACGAATGTTCAAACTATCCAGTGCATTGCCTGTACAGGGGACCCACTCACAAACAGTGTCCTCTTCGCCTTTTCCCTCTTCGTAATTCAGCGAATAGACATTTGCATCCCCTATATAATAGGTAACCCCTTCTTCAGCATCCGCCATTGCAGAAATCTGGAAGGTATCCTCCATTGCACTGCTTGTATTTCCGTCAATGTCAGCCACGATCACATTGTTGCTGTATGTGCTGACTTCTGTAGTATTTGCGCTGCCCAGAACTTTGGTGATATCGTTATCGTAGTCCTTTAATTTTCTGACGCCGTCCATCGTGTCCGATACCGCCTCAAAGTTCAATGCATTCACCGCAAGACGTGCATCCGCACAATTCCGGAAGATAACCGTGTCATAACGCACATTATCAGCATCAAAACGGCTTTGCAAGCCATCTACATATTCCTGCACCAAGTTGACCGGGCCCACAATGAAGAAGTAGTATCCTGCCTGACCCTCGTAATCATAAATAGTGGTTTCGGAGGTTCCATTGTCACTAAACATAGGAACCGACATATTGCCCTTGTAGTCACTATAGCAGCCAATCAGCGCTGTGGCCGCGGCAGAATTTGTCTTATAATAATTTTCTACGCCTTCGTACAGCACATCCAAGTCAAAATTCTGCTCCATCAAGTCGCTGACGATCACCGTCAGGCCATCGGAGAGGAACGGCGTGTCTTTGTCTTCTTCACCGTAAATATTTCCCGTACGGAACAGTCGTGACAGCGGGCCAACCGACACGCCATTTTCTGTCAGAGTTCCCGGACGGCCGTCTATTCCGGTGTAGAACTCTGTACTGCAGAAACGTGCCTGAAGTTCATTGTTCAGTTCCACATTAAACCAACGAAGGATATTGTTCTGATCCGCTTTCAAAATATAACCTTCCATGCTGCGGAATCCATTTGTCTGAGCCTTCAGCATACTCGATGCAACATCGATCGCATCATCGACCGAGTATACAAATGCCGTTTTCTTCTGATTTTCAATTGTTGGCTTTACAAATCCGCGCATGGAATTCGTATTGTCAAAAAACATCCGAAATACCGTGTCCGATGTATCCGGATACTCTACCGCTGCTTCTGTCTGCGGAATAATTCCAGATTTCATTGCCAGACCTGCCAGTTCAGATGTCTCCGGCCAGCCCTTTTTTCCACAGCCAGTAAAGATCGTCAATCCAAGAGCCGCACTTAAAAGCAGCGCTGTTATTTTGATTTTTAATTTCATAAGGTACCCCGCTTGTTTTTTCCTTACTTTTGTCTCACATTCCCAAAGTTTCGGTTTCTCGGCTTCATGGAGAAAGCATCTGTTGAAATTGGTGGTTCTCCCTCACACGCTTTTCATTCGACAAAATCCGTCAGCAGTGTATGTCTATATCGATCACTTCCTACATGTACCATAAGAGTATCCTTCATTTGAGTAATGGAAGATACCGTGTATTTGACATCTTTGTGCATTTATGAGTTCATTCTACCATCGAATCCCTTTGTACGCAAGAGGTTTTGGCTGTATTTTGCGCTTTCATTCCAGAGAATTTTGGTTGATATCGTCAATCGTTTTGTAGTTGATTGTCTGATTTTATGGAAAAACCAGCCATAAACTCAATTTTTTCTTCTTTAGTGGTCAATCAGGTGTCAGTAGGAGGCTTCATATGGCAAGACATGGTGAAAATATCCGGAAACGCAGCGATGGACGGTGGGAAGGCCGATATATCAAAGGTAGAACCACAGACGGAAAACCTTTTTGGGGATATATATACGGAGCAACCTATACAGAAGTTCGAGAGCGTTCTATCCGTAAAAAGGCAGAATACGGTATTTATAATTTAAGCGATACCAATATTACCTTTTCAGAAATTTCAGAACAGTGGCTTTACTCTGTACAGCGTGGAGTGAAAGAATCGACTTTTTCTCACTACCGGTATACTTTACGGCATTATCTTCTGCCGGTCTTTGGAAATTTCAAGGTGAACACACTAAATGAAAAGGTTTTGGAGCAAGGGCTTCTTGCGGTGATTACGCCAACAAATGAAAAACAAAAGCCTTTGGGAGCAGCAACAGCTCGGGAGTGTTTGTCGATGCTGCGCCGTATCTGCAAATACGCGGCACATTTTCATCTGATTCGTCCTTTAGAAATCTCGGTAAACCTGCCGAAAAAGAAATCCAAAGCCGTCTTGCCCTTTACCATCGAGGAACAAAAGAAATTGCAGGCATTTGTAATGGATTCGCCTACGCCACGAAAGGTCGGCCTGCTGTTGGGGTTTCAACTTGGTCTTCGCATTGGTGAGATTTGCGGACTAAAATGGAAAGATTTTGATTTGTCAGCAGGTGTTGTGACGATTCAGCGGACAGTCAGCCGAATTTCCTGCGGGGATGGTCACACAAAAATTGTCGTGCAATCTCCCAAAACCGAAAATTCCAACCGTAAAATTCCCCTTCCCAAATCGCTGGTTCGAGTTTTGAAACAGTTATCCAAAAATTTCAGCAGCGAAGCATGGTTTCTATCAGGAAATGAACAAAAGCCAGTAGAGCCTCGGTGCTACCGTAAGAGCATTCATGGCTATTTAAAGAAAGCAAGTGTCCATCAGGCTCATCCTCATATGCTTCGTCACACCTTCGCAACGACATGTTTGCAGGCTCGCTGTGACATTAAAACGCTGAGTGAACTGCTCGGCCATGCAAATGCAGCGGTTACTTTAAAAAAATATGTTCATTCCGATATGGGACGCAAGCGAAGGGAAATAAATCGCATCTTCGCAAGTCTATAATGGGGCAATTTATGGTCGAGCGCTAGAAAAAGAAACGACAAATCGTTTTATATGAAGAACCTTCTTCCATTACTCAAATGGAGGATACCTTTTCTTTTCTTTGAGTAGCTTTATTCTTGCGCCCCAGTTGTCACAAAACAATTCCTGAATATACGGCACACTGTACACAAAAACGACCTGTTTCCGCTAATATCTACCAAAAAGGAGGACGGATACATGATATTAGCGACCGATGAAGACGCAAAGGTAAAAGACGCTGTTGCTATGCGCTTCCAAGAACTTTGCGAAGAACACAGCATAAGTCCAAATGGTCTTGCTGTTCGTTCCGGTGTTACTCCGTCCACTGTTTACAGTATGCTTGATTCTTCTCAACATAGTGTCACAGTTCCAACCGTCAAAAAGCTGTGTGATGGTCTTGGAATTACACTTGCAGAGTTTCTTGATGGTCCGATTTTCACTGCAATTGATCAGGAAATTCGGTAAAAAATCCATCTTCATTGGTTTCTGCTAACTCTAGCTTTCCTCCCATTTTTCCTATAGTGTATAGAGATATTTCTCTATATCATATCAGAAAGGTGCTTTGCGCATTTTTCTGCTCCGCCCACATTGCCATAATCGACAACGAAAGGACGAAGGATTATGAAAAAACGTTTGATGGGCTTTCCAAAAAAGATGAAGCTCTTCTTTTTGCTGTCCAGACAGGTATTTCCTCTGATCTGAAAGCAGGTGAGCGGCTTCGTGCCGACATTGTGGCCGAAGATGAGGATGCCTGCGCTTTCCTCGCTACCACAGAAGCAACGGGTGTCACGTTTGCATTGGACGGCATCCGCGCCGAGTGGAAAATCTACTGCATCCGTTCCGCCTACTATATTTACAAGAACTACGGCGCGGAAATTTATCAGGAAGCCTTGAGAATCATCGTGGAATCGTGGTGGGGCGATTCTGATTCGTTCTTGTCTGGCATTCTCCATGGCGTCACCCGCTTTGTTGCAATGTACCGCGATGAATACAGCCGTGAACGGCTGATTATGAAACTTCGCTCTGTCCATCCCAAAACCATCACTAAAAATGCGCGAAAGGACACGGGCAATGTCGCAGACCGACACATGAAGCAGATTTTGAAAATCTATAACGGTTCCAGCCGTTTGCTGAGCCTTCCGATTAAGCGTTGACATTCTCGCCTTTCTAGGCATACTCCTTTTCTCTGTAAGAGCCGCCCGTCAAAACCGGGCGGCTCTTGTTACATATTATAAAGGATAAGGGGCTTGGTCGTTATCATACCTAAAGATTGGAAATACCTTAGAGGTGACATTTACTTTGCCGACATGGAGCCGCATATTGGCTCTGAACAGGGCGGTACGCGCCCGGTAGTCGTTTTGCAAAACGATATGGGAAACCGCTACGCACCTACCCTTATCGTGGCAACGGTGACTTCCCGCACAGAGAAAAAGAAACATCAACCCACACACGTTCTGATTGCCCACAATACAGCCTTGGGGAAGCCCTCTGTGGTTCAACTGGAACAGATATTCACAATAGATAAAAGCCGTGTACAACGCTTCTTAGGGTGGCTTACGCAGAGTGAAATGCAGGAGATCGAAAAGGGTGTCGTTTCAAGCCTTGCGCTTATTGTGATCTCTGAATAAGGATACATTGAAGTATTTATTATAGAGAAGAGGAGTTCTTTGGGAGAGGAAAATCTCAATCCGCGCGATGCTTACCGCGTGATGCTCCGGGACTACCCGGACGTTCTGAACATTGAGCAGATGTGCGACATTTTGAGTGTCAGCACAAAAACTGGTTACACACTTCTGAAAAAAGGGAAAGTCCAGCATCTGAAAGTCGGGCGTTCCTATCGTATTCCCAAAGCTCACCTTTTGACTTATCTTATCGGATTCGCACCCAACAATACTGTCCGGGCGTGACATCCTTGCATTCTCTCCTGCCGTTGAGTACACTGATGGTGTCAACGGCAGAAGTTACATATTCAAGTGGATGCACAAGGAGGAAATACTATGGTAGCAGGGCATCTGCAAGAAAAAAATGACTTCTACTACATTGTTCTGAGCTACAAGGGCGCAGACGGAAAGCGAAAGACCAAGTGGAAGGCAACGGGCTTACCCGTTAAGAAAAACAAAAAGAAAGCTGAGGCTCTTTTGCTGGAACGTCGGAGGAATTTTATTGTTCCAACCGTACCCTCTGAAATCCGCTTAGACGATGACATTCTCTTTTCTGACTTCATGCTGAAATGGTTGGAAGTTGCGAAAAGTTCTATCCAAATCACGACCTATGCAAGCTATCAGGGAATGGTGGAGCGCATTATCGTTCCGTATTTCCGAAAGCGTGGCATTAAGCTGGTAGACCTGAAAGCCACTGACTTGCAGGACTTCTACACCAAACAGCTTGAACGGGTCAAGGCAAATTCGGTGATTCATTATCATGCAAACATCCACAAAGCGTTGAAGTATGCGGTGAAAATCGACCTGATTCCAACCAATCCGGCAGATAAGGTCGAGCGTCCGAAGAAGAATGAGTTCAAGGGCAACTATTATAGTGCAGAAGAAATTCATGCTTTGACAGAGGTTGCTGAGGGAACCAAGTTGGAAATCCCGGTTCTGCTGGCATCCTTCTACGGTCTGCGCCGCAGCGAGGTGCTGGGTCTGAAATGGGATGCCATCGACTTTGAAGCCAACACGCTGGAGGTCAAGCACATCGTCACGCAGGCATCCATCGACGGCAAAAAAGTTCTGGTGCAGGCTGACCGTGCAAAAACGAAATCCAGTCTGCGGACGCTGCCCCTTGTGCCCCACATCCGTGACCGCCTGCTGATGCTGAAAGGTCAGCAGGACACCTACCGCCGTCTGTGCGGTAAAAGCTACAATCGGGATTATCTCGGCTATCTGTGTGTGGACGAAATTGGGAACATCATCCGTCCCAACTACGTTTCCGAGCAGTTCCCGAAGCTGTTGGAGAAAAACGGTCTGCGTCCTATCCGCTTCCACGATCTGCGTCATAGCTGCGCCAGCCTTCTTCTGGCAAACGGCGTTCCCATGAAGCAGATTCAGGAATGGCTGGGTCACAGCGACTTCTCCACCACCGCCAATATTTACGCCCACCTCGATTATGCTTCCAAGCTCTCGTCTGCACAGGCGATGATGGAGGGGCTGGGCTATGGCAATGCGTCAGCATGATGCCATACGCCCCAAAGACAGGGTGGACGGGCGATGTTCCGGCAAAAAAGAATGGACAGACGAATAAAATTCATCTGTCCATTCGATTTGGCGGAGCATCAGGGAGTCGAACCCTGGCACCGGTCTCCCGGCCTATCGCATTTCGAGTCTTTGAAATTGTTGGATGAAG
>ERZ870052.192-NODE-192-length-23664-cov-13.809938_pt1 | contig 23664 bp, 16 predicted proteins | sample MGYA00520889_ERZ870052 | MGnify/ENA primary metagenome ERZ870052 (study PRJEB32232, sample SAMN07284988) | human gut metagenome | biome: human-associated habitat; material: feces | host: Homo sapiens | place: Tanzania | collected 2014-08-14 ...
ATTCTGCCGCTCTCTTCCTGCTACAACAAGGAGAACAGGGAGGAGATTCTGAAGGTTTACAACTGGGGAGACTACATCGATGAGGATATTCTAGCAGAATTCCCGAAATGGTATGAGGAGCAGACGGGCAAGAAGATCCGCGTCATCTACCAGACCTTCGACATCAATGAGGTGATGCTCACCAAGATTGAGCGTGGTCACGAAGATTACGACGTGGTGTGCCCATCAGAATACATCATCGAGCGAATGCTTCGCAAAGACCTTCTGCTGTCTATCGACACCGCTTTCGGCAAGACACCGAATTATCTCAAGAACGTGTCGCCTTACATCGTGAAGCAGATTGATGCCACCTCGAATCATGGCAGAATCGCCCACAATTATGCCGTGCCATACATGTGGGGAACCTGCGGTATCCTATATAATAAGGTACACGTACCTATAAAGGATGCGCAAACCTGGGGCACGCTGTGGAGTCCCAAATACCGTGGCAAGCTTCTGATGAAGGATTCCTACCGCGATTCTTACGGCACCGCCCTGATCTGGGAGCACCGCAAGGAACTGGCTGCCGGCAAGGTGACCGTTCCGGAACTGATGAACGATTATTCGCCAAAAGCCGTTGCCATCGTAGAGAAACAGCTGAAAGCGCTGAAACCGAACATCGAGGGATGGGAGGCTGATTTCGGCAAGGAGACGATGACCAAAGGCAAGGCTTATCTGAATATGACCTGGAGCGGTGATGCGGTCTGGGCGATAGAAGAAGCCGGAAAGGTAGGCGTAGATCTGGGATACGAAGTACCTAAGGAGGGAAGCAACGTATGGTTCGACGGATGGGTGATTCCGAAGTATTCCCGCAATCCGAAGGCAGCTTCTTACTTCATCAACTATCTCTGCCGTGAGGACGTGGCTCTCGCCAATATGGAAACCACGGGATATGTGAGCAGTGTAGCGGGCAAGAAGGTCTTCGAAGCGATGAGCGACAAAGAAGCTTATCCTGAGACGGTGAATCTGGCTTATTTCTTCGGAGAGGAAGGCAGAAAGGCGCATCTCAACCCGATTATGTATCCAGACAGCACAGTGGTGGCAAGATGTGCGATGATTCATGATGCCGGCGACCATACTCCGGAAGTTCTGGATATGTGGTCGAAAGTGAAGGGTGACAACCTGGGTGGCGGCATCGTGATTTTCCTTCTTGCAGTAGTCTTGGGCTTAACCGTCTTCGTTTCTATCAAGAAAATCGAGCACTACAAGCACAGAAGATTGTCGAGAAAGCATCGCAGACACCACGTCATAAAGGTAAAAGGGTAAAAAGGTAATGGCAAAAGCCTTCTTTTTAAGGGAAAAATGAAGTTTTTTGAGAAAAAAGTGAAAAAAGATGCAGAAAAATTTGGTGGAATGAAAAAAAAGCACTACCTTTGCACTCGCTTTTAAGAACAAAGCTTTTTCCAAATAAAGAATGTTCGCAAATCAAAAGCTTTTGGGTAGTTACCAGAGTGGCCAAATGGGGCAGACTGTAAATCTGCTGGCTATGCCTTCGGTGGTTCGAATCCATCACTACCCACTTTTCCCAAAAATAACTCAAAAATTTAAGAGTCCGACTTTCGAGAGAGAGCCGGATTTTTTCTTTTTAATATATCCACATCATTTCAGTAATAAGAGGGCACTAGGCACCTTACAGCCTAAAGACTGTAAGGTGATTATCATATACAGCTAGCACAATTCTACCTTTGAGCAGGGCGGCTACAGGCTTGCCTTTCAGTTTTCCGATAGAGGAACCATCGGGATGAATCAGCCAAAAGTTGGATTTGTCATCCCTGTTTTGTATGCAAAGCACATCATCCAAACGGAAACAAACGGAGAAAGTCTCGTAGAGATCATAAGATTCAAGAATGTCCAACTTGTCATTGAAGACAAAAAGCTTGTTGGTACTGGTCTGCATCGGGCACACCTTGTCGAATGCCTCCACTAAAGTCAACTTTGGTGCAAGTCCATGAAATGCATAGAATGGTTTTCTCAACACCATAGTCAAAGCCCCATTGGCTCTGCGATCCCAATCTTTGCTGATGACAGCAGAATCAGCAAATGACAGATATACAGCTTTGTCAGAACCAGCAAGGAAGACACCACTCTCAGTGAGCATTCCGTCGTTCATGACATGCTTCTTGTCGTATAAAGGAAACATCTTCTCCCTATCTCCTGTCTGTGCATCAAAAGAAGCCAAGAAAGGCTTGCCACACTTCACCGTACCTCTCATAAGACTGTTGCCATAACCGTAATTGAGCATCAATATCTTGCCATCCCTAAGCAGAAGATGAGCCGTAGAAGCCTCCTTGTCCTGGAAATCATACTTCCAGCGTGTTTGCAAACTGTCCGCTCCCAAACAATAGAGGCTTTTTCTATCACTAATATACAAGTCAGAGCCCACCTGAAGGATATTGGAAGTCAAGCCCGTAATGAGATATGGATTAAGATTATAATAATAGTAATAAAAAGGAGAATTAAATCCGATGGTGACTGCCGCAGACAAGACATTGGTCAATGCCAAAGCCATCATTCCCTTGGTATCACTGATGCCAGTCACAGCCTTCACCTTCTTGATTTCACCCGAATGGATGTTGATTTCGTTGATGTCATCACCCACAACCACCAAGTGAGTGGAATCTACCATGCAAGCATCTTTCCATCCCACGTTCTTGGTCATCGGAATCTCGGCATCCCACAACAACTCTCCTGTGCTCAGGCGATAAGCGTATGTCTTGCTGTCTCCCACTTTCTCAAGTCCCACCACGATATCCAAGCTATCATTGAAATAGACAGGATAAAGATACTGCGTCCATAGCGACTGGCCCGTCTTGGTATCAGACAAGGTCAAGAGTGACTTGCCTGTACTTTTCAGAGTGGAGGAAAGCAGCACTCCCTTGGAACAGACGCCATAGAGTTTTGACATAGAAAGTTTCAGCGACTTTTGCCATTGCACTTCCAGGGTATTGGCATCTAGTGAATAGAGATAGCCAGTATCGGTATTTTTTCCTTTTTTAGTGGTATCACAAGCGAAGACGATGAGCGTACTATCGCAATTGTAGGCCTGGAGAATGCGCTTGTGCAAATTTATTGACTTGCCACAGATGGGGGCACCTTCATCCATATCCGCAACTTGGACTGATTCTACAGTCGTCTGAGCTGACATCCCTATCGAGAAGATCAACTGCAAAAATAAAATAATCTTTTTCATATTTTTTCTTTAACCATTAAACATTCTGTCTGATATTTCACTATACGAATTATTTCATCCTTCGATTTGCGTATTTGGCCAATTCACCAAATACAGCATCTCCGTGGCACGGGTGAAAGCAGTATAGAGCCAGTGGATATAATCGGGAGTAAGCATATCATCCGTCATATAGCCCTGGTCTACATAGACATGCGACCACTGTCCGCCCTGCGCTTTATGACAGGTAACGGCATAGGCAAACTTCACTTGCAGAGCATTGAAATACGGATCTTGCCGGATTGCCTTCATACGGTCTGCCTTCAGTGGTATGTCCTGATAATCCTCCTCTATCTGACGGAAAAGCTGCTCTTGCTGATCATGGGTCAAAGCAGGAGCCTCACTCGTCAAAGTGTCCAGTAATACCGTAGCCTCCAGTTCATAATTGTCATAATCGGGGAATTTCAACAGAAGGGTGGCAAAATGGAAACCATAGAGGTCGATGCGACGGCTCACCTTCATCACCTTCGCCCTATCTCCATTAGCCAGGAAAGCAGGAATCTCATGACTTGGAACTTCGTTACTTTGAACTGTATGATTAGCTAAAGTATTAAATTTTTCACTCTTCACTTTTCGTTCTTCACTTAATTCCCTTTCCTTTATCTTCTTTCTTTCTTCCTCCATCCAATAATAATTGTTCTTCACAATCATCAGCATGTCGCCACTCTCGAGTTCCTCTTCCCTATCAAGCACCATGTTGCGGATGCCCTGGTTGAAGATGTTGGCGCGCTTGTTGCTACGAGTCACCACTATGGTATCGTCAAGTCCTACCTGATGATAGCTGTCGCCAAGTGCCTCGATGAGTTCTGCGCCCGGCATCTCCCTGATATCCGAGAAACCGGAGAAACGGATTTTAGGCAGTTGGGTAATGTCATCGTGGGTAATCATCTGACGGATGCGGGTAGCATTAAAGAGAATACCCGACTGCTGACTCTGGCGGACCACCTCGTTCAAATCGCACTCATAAACCGACAGTCCATATCCCTGGAGCATCGCAGCAGAAAGAGCTGGTGATTCTTCCTCACCAACAGGAGGTAACTGTGCCTTATCGCCAATCAGCAAAAGCCGGTCGTTACGTCCCTGATACACAAAATGAATCAGATCATCTAGCAGACAACCGCTGCCAAAGGTGGTTCCGCCCAATCCCAGATTGGCAATCATCGAAGCCTCATCTACCATAAAAAGCGTATCAGTATAGAGATTATCATTGAGATTGAACTGTCCATCCACTCCGGCAAACGCCTTTTCGCGATAGATGCGGCGATGAATGGTATAGGCAGGCATCCCGCTGTTCAGAGAGAAGACCTTAGCCGCCCTACCCGTAGGAGCAAGGAGCATCACCTTCTGGCGAACGGCACGGAGCGTACGGACGATAGCACCCGAGAGCGATGTCTTACCGGTACCCGCACTACCCCGGAGAATCATCACAGCATGAGGATTGCTATCCGTCATAAACTGCACGAAAACATCGAGCGCCTGAGCCTGTTCTGGGGTTGGCGGAAAGCCAAATTGCTGTAATATCTGATATTTTAACTCTTCAATGTTCATATTTCGAAAACTTTTAGTATCTTTGCAGAAAATTTACTGCACCTATTTGCTGTGCAAAAGTAATAATACTTTTTGAAATGAGAAAAAGAATAAAGAATAATTATATTTTGGGAGCATGCGTCATCATCATGATGCTACTCTGTATTCTGAGTGTGAGCCAACCCATCCGCTTCCAGAAAGCCATGGCTAGCAGAGAAGCAGAGGTGAAGGAGAAACTGATGCAGATACGTCAGGCTGAAGAGAAATACAAGGCGAAACACGGCGTATATACAGGCGATTTTCCGACACTGGTAAAAGGCAAGTTCTTACAGGAAGATGCCCAATACATTCCCTATGCCGACGGTAAGAAGTTTACACTCGCTGCCACGGTTATCGTAGGAAAAAGCGGTAAGCAGATTCCGGTGATGGAATGTGGGGCCGGTTATGAAACCTTCCTCGACGGACTCGATGAAGGTTCCATCCAGCAGAAGATAGAGGAGGCCAACTATGCCGGCAACTATCCCGGACTCAAGATAGGCGATTTAACGACAGATAATAACAACGCAGGTAATTGGTAACAGATATGCAAATAAAAGGTAACAACATTCAGCAAGCACGACTCACCATCCGCGTGAGCAGAAACACCCTCAGCTTTTCGGTAGTTGACCGTGAAGCTGAGCATCAGCTCATCTATGAACCTTATACAGTAAAGAGTGGTGTTTCGATGGCAGCCAACTTGCGTCAGGCTTTCAAGGAGAGTACTCTCCTGCAGCGGGGATACCAGAAGGTACGCGTATATCTCGATTCGCCTATCCTGCTGGTTCCTATAGAAGAATTTCATGAAGAGGATATCGATGTGCTCTATCAGCATGCCTTCAACAGTCATAACAGCGATGCCATTCTCTACAGAGTGCAGCCGGAACTGAATGCGGTAGCGGTATTCCCTATCAACAAGGATTTGAAGATGGTGGTAGAAGACAACTTCAAGGATGTCCGCTTCACACCTATCATGCAACCGATGTGGCATTATCTGCATCATCGCAGTTTCACCGGCATTCACCGCAAGCTCTATGTTTATTTCCACGACAAGAAGCTGGACGTTTTCGGTTTCGAGAAGAACCGTTTCAAATTTTTCAACTCGTTCAATGCCGAGCATGCCAAGGATGCCCTCTATTTCATTCTCTATGTATGGAAGCAGTTAGGATTCAACCAGATGCAGGATGAGTTGCATGTATCAGGCAATGTTCCTGATAAAGATTGGTTCCTCTACAACACGAAACTCTATATCAAGAAGACCTTCATTCTGAATCCTGCCGCCGAATTCAACCGTGCGCCCATCACAGAGATTAAAGGTCTGCCATTTGATTTGATGGCACTGTACTTAAGTAAGTAAGACAAGAGTTGATAGTTAAAAGTTGATAGTTAAGAATTCAACAGAATAGCTTATCATAAATTCAAAGTTCAAAGTAAATATGAGAATCATAACAGGACTATATAAGGGACGCCATTTCGACATTCCACGTTCGTTTAAGGCGCGTCCGACAACAGATTTTGCAAAGGAGAACATCTTTAATGTGCTGCAGGGATATATTGATTTCGAAGATACCTCTGCCCTCGACCTCTTTGCCGGTACGGGCAGCATTTCGCTCGAACTGGTATCACGAGGCTGCAGCCGGGTTATCAGCGTAGAGGCAGACCGCGATCATGCCAACTTCATACGCCAATGTTTTCAGAAGTTGGGCGAAGACAAGGATATTCTGATTCGTGGTGATGTATTCCGTTTTCTGAAGACCTGCAAGCAGAAGTTTGACTTTATCTTTGCCGATCCTCCATACGCTCTGAAGGAGTTGCCGCAGATTCCAGACCTCGTTCTGAATGGCGACTATCTCAACGAAGGAGGCATTTTCGTCTTTGAGCATGGCAAAGACTATGATTTCTCCGAGCATCCACGATTCCTGGAACACAGAAGTTATGGAAGTGTAAACTTCTCGATATTCAAGTAAACGGCTATCGGTTCGTCAGACTTACATCGGACCTGCATCGGACCTGCTCTGGAATTTTCTTGAGTTTTTAGCACAAACTAGCATTTCTCAGGAATTTCAGTGGAGTCATGCCGTATTTCTTCGTAAAGAGACGGTAGAGCGAGGTAGAGGAGATGAAAGTGTATTCTTTCAATAGCTCTTCCACACTGGCATATTTACCCGAAAGCAAAAGCTCAGCCACATACTCTATGCGCAGGTCGTTGATATACTCACTGAAGGTCTTACCAGTGTATTGACGAAACAGACCTGCGAATTTGTTGGCAGGGATATTGAACTCGTCCATGAGCGTCTTGCGAGAGAAGGTGTTGTCGAGGAAGAACTTTTGGTCTATGATTTTTCCTTTGATCTGCTCGAATAGGAGCAGGTCAGGATTATCATCTTCACTCAACACAACATTGCTTGGCAATGAGCTACGATTCTGTCTCTCCAATTCCTCCTTATATTTCATTGCCTCTTTCACATTGGCAACCAAGGAGATGTTCTTCTTTCGGATGATATGGTTGTTGTAAGCCAACACACTACCTATGATAACCACTGCCACCAAGAAGCCTATGACAATCACAAGTCCCCAACGCTGATAGGCGATTTGCGCCTCTTTCTCCTTGACATCATAGATAAGTGACAGTTCCTGCGAAGAGCTGCGCAATTCCCTGATGCGCAGACTGTCTCTCAACACCCCAAGTCGCTCAAAATAACTCGCCGCCTTGTCGTATTGCCCCAGTCCTCGATATGCCATGCCATAGAATTTTAAGGTGGAAGACATGTAGAGATTGATGGTATCAGCTTTGTCCTCCATCTCTTGCTCACGCTGCTTGCACATCGCCACAATTTCATGATAGCGATGCTGGTCGAAGAGATATGGTACAATCAGGTAGGCATATCGGCGATTGATGCGTCCCATCTTCTTGAATTCTTGATAGGCATCGTCAGCTTTCTTTCCATGCCCCAACTTAGAGCATACCACTGCACGATGAGCAAGCCACTTACATTTTTCTTGCTCATAGAGTCCCTCCATCTCTGTCTCACCAGGAGTCTTTGCATTCAAATACTTCTTTAATTTGGCTAATACCTGCAGGGCATCCTCATACCGTTTGTCTCGCTCATAACAGATGAGCAGGTCGTTGCAGTCGGCACGCAGGTTGTCGTACTTGTGGTCGTAATGCGACCGCTCCATCATGTCCAAGGCTTGCAACATATAGGCATAGCCTCGCTCTTTGGTACCTTGCTCATGTAGACTCTTGCCTAGATAGAACAAGGCTATCGACTCCATTCCCTTGTCGCCTACTTGCTTAGCATCACGCATCAAGAGCCTCACCGTCTCAGCCTTCCGTTCTTCATCATACAAACCATCGTAGCAAGAAATCAAACGGTGCAGTAGTTTCATCGTCTTCTGCATATCTTGCTTCACGGGCTTGGCGGCAAGGGCATTCTTATAGAAACGAGTAGCCATGATGAAACGACCTGTATTATAATACAAGTCCCCCTCGGCGATATCGAGTTCGTAGGCAGATTGCTTGCCTTGCTTGCGCAATTCCGCCATGATTTTCTCTGCCAACAGAGTGTTGGAAAAGGTATATTCGTATACCTTGTCTTCTGTCAACATACTATCTGGCAAAACAGAATTGCCGGCGAACACAGTCATTGTCCACCAGCCAAAAAGAAGTAAACAAAAATATTTTTTCATCGTTCTATGCTAAAACTTTTTTCGTTATACGGTGTCATAAAAGTGATACAAAAGTACTAATTTTATCTGAATTACAGGGATAAAATGATACTTTTGGTAATATTTGGGCAAGAATATGAAGATTTGGGAAGGAAATGAACAATCGGGAATGGAGAATGAATAAACGAAAGGCGCAATTTCCAAAAATATCATCCTTTAGTTATATCTTTGCAAACAACAAGACAATCACTTTAGAAATTACTTCATAATAACATAAATAAAGGAACGTAACGATGAACAAGAAACTATTTCAACAAGGCTTGGCTACGCACTTGCCTTTTATGATGGTAGCAGCCGCTATCTTCATCGTGGGTTGCTCCCAGCAAGAGAGAGAAGCTTCCTCCTTACATGAGGGACATGGGTATGCCGACCTCGGCTTACCTTCTGGCACCATGTGGGCTACTGTGAACCTCGGTGGAGAGGAAGACTCTCTGGCGACCGATTATTATTCTTGGGGAGAGACCGAGACCAAGATGCTCTACTGCATGAACAGCTATCAGTGGGCAGAGGGCTACCCCAATGCTCATGAAAACATTCTTGAAAAGGATGATGTGGCTCATGTGAAATGGGGAGGCAAGTGGCGACTGCCTACCAAGGAGGAGTTTGCCGAATTAGAGGATACCATCCATAACACAACTTGGATACCAAGCCCTATCAAAGGGCGAGTGAGTTGGATTGTCAAGAGCAAACGCAATAATCAGAGCATCCGTCTCACAGCTTTTGGGTACAAGAAAGGCAAGTTGGAGCAAGACTCCATCGGTTTCTATCTGGGTGCCACGATAGGAACAAGCATCAAGAACACCTTTGCCTGCATGGGCTTCTCCAAGGACACCATCAACATGGGAGAAGCTGGCAGATACTTCGGCTATAGCGTGCGCCCAGTGTTCAGATAAACCTTCCTTAGCATTCACAAATACAAGTGGACAACACACATTTCATATATAATATACTGTTTATGAAGAAATTTATACTAAGTTTCGCATTGATGGCTGTATGTATGTCTATGGCAGCCATTCCTGCACAAAAAAGAATAAAGAGACATATTCGTCTCGAAAATGGCACGACAGTACTTGCCGAGCTTAGAGGTGACGAGTTTGGCAGTTGCTGGCAAACCAGGGATGGCCGCATATTCACAATCGTCCCGGGCAGCGACATATATAAGGAGGTATCGGCAGAGAACTTAGCCTCTAAGGCAAATCAAAAGCGTATAGCAGCAAGTAAAGCACGTGCAAAGCGCACAGCATGCAAGGTGGGCACACGCAGCGTTAGCGCAGGTGAACACCAACCATACATAGGCAAGAAGAAGGGACTGATTATACTTACCCAATACAGCGACCTGAAATTCCTGCCAGATCACGATGCAGTCTTCTACAAGGATTTTGCCAACAAGGAAGGCTTCACTACTCAGTACGGACATAACGGCTCTGTACGTGACTACTTTATGGCGCAAAGCAATGGACGGTTTGAACTTGACTTTGATGTTGTCGGTCCTGTCACCCTCCCCAAGGAATACGCCTACTATGGAGCGCACACAGAAGATGGTGCAAACGATGCCCATCCAGGCGAAATGATAGCAACGGCATGTGAACTTGCCAACGAGCAGTTTGACATCAACTTTGCCGACTACGACTGGGACAACGACGGCGAAGTGGAACAAGTGTATATCCTGTTTGCAGGACGCACAGAAGCCAGCGGCGGCAACGAGAATACCATTTGGGCTCATGAGTGGAATTTAGTGGAAACCATAGGGGCACCTATAACACTTGACGGTGTGAAAGTGAACACATACGCATGTGGTTGCGAACTGGCAGTAACATACACCTATGACGAGGAGAATGATACATATATTGTTACGGAGCGTCCTGATGGTATAGCCACCGTCTGCCACGAATTCGCTCATTGTCTGGGATTCCCCGACATGTATGACATCTTGTATAGCGGATTGTATGGCATGGGGTCTTGGGATTTGATGTGCATGGGATGTTACAATGGTGACCCAAGTGGAACCTGTCCGCCAAACTATACGGCATGGGAGCGTATGTATGCAGGATGGCTGGAGCCGATGGTGCTCGACAAGCCTACGACTGTCAAGGGCATGAAGCCGTCAAGCCAGTACGGGCAGACGTTCATCATATACAACGACAACAACAAGAATGAATACTATCTGCTCGAAAACAGACAGCCGGATGATTTCTATGATTCTGCATTGCCAGGAAGTGGACTCATGATTACGCACGTTGACTATGACCCCACAATATGGAAATACAATATAGTGAACACCAAGCTCGACAAGGACAACAATCTCGGCGAAGAATACAAATTGTTGGAAAACGACCATGAACGTTGTACCTTGTTCCGCGCCGGCAACCCAGAAGATATTGATTACGAGTATACCGATCTTTATCCGTCAAATGGCAACAACCAGCTCACCGACACATCCACACCCGCAGCAAAGCTCTACAATGTCAACAAGGCTGGTACGCTGTTGATGGGCAAACCTATCACTAACATCACCCAAAACGCTGACGGCACCATAGACTTCGACTTTATGGGTGGAAGCGATACTAATGTTGTTACCGCAGTAAATGGTGTGAATGTTATGCCTACAATGCAACAAGATGGATACTATAACATTGAAGGCATATACGCAGGAAAAGACTTCAACACACTGGAGAAAGGCGTATATATGTCTAACGGAAAGAAAATCATAAAGAAATAAACAACTTTTTTAAATTTTACAGATTATGAATTACAAGAAAATGAGTTTAAGAGCCTTGATGCTCGGTTTTATGGCAGTATTGTTTGCTGGCTTTACAAGTTGCAGCAGCAGTGATGACGATGAGAACAAGACTGTGGAGGAGAACAATGCTCCTACCTCTGGAGTTTTGTCATGTTCCTTTGAACCTTCAGAAGATGAATTGGCTTTATGCAACATCACGGCGGAGTATACCGATGCATCTGGGAAAATCCAAACGGAGGAAATTACTGGAAAATGGGAAAAAAATATAACTTTCACAACATTGCCAACTAAAGTCTCAGTGACTCTCAAGCACTCGTTGAAAGCAAATGTTGAGCTTTCAAAAGAAAGCTATCACTTTGGTGGTCTGTGGGACGATGTGGTATATGCCATCAAAAAAGATGGTTCAAAATACTGGTCAATCCAAATGGGACCTCGTTTAATTCACAACAATGCTGTAGGAAAAGCAAAAGTAGAGGATTTTATTACAAGAACAGCAGTGCTCAAAACAATCTCCTACACGATTAGCAACAAGCCAAATGAAGACGGTTCTTACATTTATTAAGTAACTACAAGACAATGAGACAAACCATCATCACATTGTTTTTTCTTTTATCAATCGGAGTATCATGGGCTGGAGAGCGCAATAGTACCATTACATTGGGCGTGCGCAACTTCACCTATACTCCGAAAGAGGAGAAAAAGACCGTAGGAAGCGCATTGGGAACTATCGCAAGCATGGTAATTACTGGACAGAACACTACCCAACAACCACAATATAAGGATGCGGTGAGGGCTGCCATCGTCAAGGGATTGGCTTCTGGTTTTCGCACTGTTGCCACCGACATGGAGAGTGTTGGCGACAAGGCAAATGGCGAGTTCGATTACTATGTAGATGCGACTATCAACAATATCTCCACGACAACCAAGACCGAGCCGTTGACTACCGTCAAGGATGGTGTTAAAACTTGGTATAAGGCTATGGTTGGAATTACCATACAGATAAAAGACCCCAAAACAGAAAAAGTGATAGCCAGCCCGATGTTCAAGATTTCCGATGTAGACATTGCTTGGATAGAAACTGAGGAAAGTGCCATGACCAGCACTCTCAACAGATTGGCTGGCTATGTTGGTAGATATCGCAACAGTTGGTTTCCCATCTATGGCACAATATTAGAAAGTTCCAGACAGACCAAAGACAAGCAAAAGGAAGTGTACACAGACCTCGGTACCAACCTTGGAGCCTACAAGGGACTTAAACTTGCCGCCTATACAGTAAAGACTATCGCAGGAAAAGATGCAAAGACCCAAGTCGGGAAATTGAAGATAGAGAGTGTACAAGGCGAGGAGATTAGCCTTTGCAAGATACAAAGCGGTGGCAAGGAAATAAAAAATGTCTTGGACAAAGGTGAAACCATCATCGTAAAAAGCACAGAGTAATCAATAATAATACTGAATATGAGAAGATCAAAAACATCATTGGCATCCCTATTTTTTATATGCCTCATCGCCACAACCTCTTGTAGCGACGACAATTCTGAACTACAAACTCCATCCACTGTTGATACAAAGACATGGACAGGCGACAAATACATGAACCCCAATGTCAAGCCTGGAGACAACTTTGCCATGTATTGCTGGGGAACATGGTATGATAACACTCCTTTAGGCAATGAAACATCCGTAGGGCTGTGGGAAAGCGAAGCCTATCCTGCCGTCAACGAAAGAATGAAGCTGAGTGTTCAGCAGGTAACACAGTTGAAGACGGACATGAGTCAATTGACTGAAGATGCTGAAGCCATCAACAAAATTAAAGAGAAAATAGCCAAATTAGAGAGTTTAAAAACATCTAAAGAGCAGGCGTACGCATTGGGAGAGTACTTACGTGAAGGCAACTGTACTTACCTCAAAGGCAGCCTTACTATATCCGACGGAGAATTTTACTATGTTTTAAGCAACAATGATATACTGTCTGACATATTAGGGAAAAACAGCTACCAAATCAAGCAACGTCAAGACTGGCTCAGATGGGCGTTGATACAATTGGGATTCGATGAAGCATCGGCAAAAGACCGAGTGGAGAACGCAATAGATATACTGCCAGAATTCTCCACAAGTACCACCAGATCGTTGAGCGATAAGCTCAATGACCCTGCATATCACGAAAGCCTTGTCTCGGCAAGACATAGTGGTACACGCTCAAACGAGTCTGGATATGAACAAGACTTAAAGGCTTTCTATGATGGCTTGGGAATTGCTCCAGAGAAAGTTATTATAGAAGAAAATGCCTCCACCATACTGGTGGATATGTTGAGTTGTGCAGAATTAGGATATAACGATCTCATCAGCGTATTGGAATGTGGCATTGCGGCAGATTTAGCCTTGGCTTCTCAAACTGCAAAGGAAAAGCTAAATACAGACTCCGATTCTAATTATGACCAATATGCACTGACAAATTGGATTGGGAATAAGTTAGATTACACTATAGCCAAGACTTTTTGCGACACTTATATCACTCCATCATACAAGCAAAAAATGAAAGACCTCATGGAGGACTTGCGCAAAACATTCAAGAGTAGAATCGAGAATCTTGACTGGATGAGTAGCACTACCAAACAAAACGCCATCGACAAACTACAGAAGATGACATTCCATGTCGCCTCACCTGACACCTGGTGCCAGGAAGGAATACCACAATTGGAAGGCAAGTCTCTCTATGAAGATATGCTTCTGCTCAGAAAGAGCCAACATGACATGCGAAGAGCATTGCTTGACAAACATCCTAAAGATGAACTGGCAAGCTTTGCCTATTTAGAGGGCATAAGTGTTTCAACTCTAAACGCTTTCTATTTTTCGCCATGCAACTCATTGCTCATCTTGCCCAACATCATACTGAAGCCTTTCTACGATGAGAGCGAATCCGAAGCAAAGCTCTATGCTTTAAGTTATGTTTTCGGGCATGAAATAACTCATGGATTCGATAACAATGGAGCTAAATTTGATGTGGATGGGAACATGAAAGAGTGGTGGACGGTTTCAGACCAAATCGCATTTAACAAAAAGACGGAACTTCTGATAAACTGCTACAATCATCTTCCTGTATATGTAGGTTCGAGTGAAGAATATGTCAATGGCGAGAAGACACTCGGTGAAAACATCGCTGACCTTGGCGGATTGGAAATCGCCCATCAAACGTATGTGGAGAAACTGAAAGAGCAAGGATATTATGGGGATGAGCTCATCAAGCAGGAGAAAAAGTTCTATCAATCTTTCGCCGAAATTTGGAGGGGCAAATACACAAAAAGATACCTTCAAAACTTGAACAAATCTGATGAACATGCGAACAATATCACACGTATCAACGGTACTACGATGAACTGTGATAGGTGGTATGAGCTTTACGATGTGAAATGGGGTGACACCAATTATTTGAGTCCAGAGCAGCGTACAAAGATTTGGTAAAGCCCTTCCCCTCCATGAATATTATCTATGATAAAGGATAAAATATCATATTTGATTCGCAGGTATCGGATTTATCTCGAAAGAGGAAAGTCGATACCTGCCCTATCTCTTACCACAACGACATGCAAGCATTGTGGCACGGAGTATCGTGGCAATTATTGTCCCAGATGTGGACAGAGCTATAAGGCAGGAAGCTATCGCAACAAAAAGATGTACAAGACATTTCGGGAAGCCTATCCTATGCTCTCAAGCGCTTTTTTCCGCACCATCATAGAGTTGATTACTCGCCCAGGCTATATGATACGAGACTATTTCCGTGGTCATCAAGTCATATACCTGGGACCTGTAACCACCTTAGTTGTCGCCATATCATGCATAACAATATGTGGACACATATACGATGAGATAGAACTGTCAAGCTTTCCAAAGAAAGAGATAACCCAACCACAAGTTGACTCTTCGGGAAAGACTGAAAAGGAGATTTACAAGAAATGGGGACTCACCATTACCAGCAAGGATGACGGACGCATGGACAACGGAGTGGTTGCTGCCATCTGGCGAATATTTAGGGAGAAATTGGAAGACGACACGACACTTTTCCTCTTTGCCATCTTTCCAATGTATGGGCTTGCAGCAAGAAGAGCGTTCAAAAAATGCAAATTTGTGGCACATCCCCTCACTGTCAGTGCCCACTACATGACTTTCGTCTATCTTTATGCGCTTCATGCCTTGATTCCTCTCCCTATACCAGTGATGCTATTTTATCTCGTTTGGACTTATCGAGGAATATATGGGATGAAATGGATAGAATCCACCAAGCATGTAGCATTTACCACTTGCTGGTCAGCTCTTTATCTCGCAGCACTCTTATCAGTGCTTGCATTGATAGGCGTAGCCACTGTTTATATCATCAATTACATTTTTTACACATAATAAATATCTGAAACAATGAAGAAGACTTTATTATTTCTGAATATCATATTAGCATGTACAGTGACATTCTTCGCATCTTGTAGCAAAGATGACGATATCGTTGCGCCACCCACACAGCCAGAGGAACCTGCTACCCCACCGCCAACTACCTATACGGTGATGCTCTACGGCTGTGGTGGAGGTAATCTTGACACAGAACTCGATTACAACCTAGAACAGATCGTTGGCTATGGGAAAACAAGCAGAGTCAATTTCACTGGGTTGGTAAAGTATTCTATGTCTTACCAATCCAAGAAGGATTGTGAAGGTACCCGTCTCTTGAACTTGACTGAAGACGGATTGAAAAACGAGAAGAAATACGAAGCGTCTTATCGCTTGGACAACCCTGAGCATCTCGCTAATTTCATCAAGAAAAGTAAGGAAAAGATGCCTGCCGACAAGTACATACTTATATTTTGGAATCATGGATGTGAATTCGGACCATCTGATAAGCTTGTACAATCCAACTATCCAGAGGTCTCAAACCAATCGCGCAGCGTCTGCTTTGACGATAACACGGGCAACGAATTATCTACTTACGAAATAGAAAAAGGCATTAAAGATTCAGGCACAAAGCTAGATCTCATCTATTTTGATGTTAGCATGATGGGGATGGTCGAGCCTTTTTACCAATTAAAGGATTGTACAAAATACATGATGGCTTCATCCCATAATTCATATGGCGGCAATTATACACAACTACTAAACAATCTTCAAGAAAAGGATTCGTTGGTAGATGCAATCAAGGATTATGTACCTGCTGTTATAAAAGAATGGCAAAACAAAGAATGGTATACTGGCGACTTGGCATGTTATGACATGCAATACATGGACGAGTTCGCACAGCATGCAAAGACGGCAACAGACGAAGTAGTAAGGCTAAAAAAGGAAAAAACTGAAATTCCAGAAGGGTTTGATGAGTGGGACGAAAGACAACAGATGAATGATGACTGGTTTTCACATACTCAATTTGGGGAACAATATAATGGAATCATCTATCCTTTTGACACCAATAGCTACAGCGTAGATTTATGCTCTTTATTGACTAAATTGGCTGGTTTCTATCACGATGGAAAGTTGTCAAGCGCAGCCACCCTTGTCCGAAGCACACTGGAGAAGATGACGGTAGTAAGTGCCTCTTCCGGGCTGCCTCAATGGTTGGACAGGGTTAGCCTAGGTGCCACTTGGCCTACTCCTGAATTTATAGATTTGCTGTCAGATGAATATAAGCAGATACTACGTAATTCAGCATTTAACCAAGCCACAGGATGGGACAAGATATTGCTTGACACGAAGAACCCTACCATGTCTTGGATAGAATCTGCCTACTATAGCAGATATTATTTCTTTTACGAGGGTGAGCTGTCTGCATACAAATATGCTTGGGATGTTACGGTCTCTGTAGATGAGAGCAAAGTTTATGAGGAGAACAGGGAAGCTGTAAGACAAATTGTTTCTGCTCTCGACCAAATCGCTGCCGGAGCCATGGCTCAAAATACTTATCCGTTACGTCATAGCAGAGCACTTGCAGCAGACCTGTACTTTGTCATTGATTATCAATATAAGCAAGAACTGATGTCATTAGGTGTCAAGAAAATCAATGTCCATGCACAACTGAAGGATGGAGAGAGCATCGATCCTGATGATAAAGACGCTGTCAAACATCCAACGACTGTGGATCAAGAATTTGAATTCGAGGGGGCGAATTTCTTATAGAATAGCTAGAAAAGCTAGGCTCAAGCAAGCAGAGCCTAGCTTTTATTTTTCACAACAATGGCGACAGCAACCTAACAATGCTCTCGAACAATCGCTGCAAGAATGGGCGCTTAACAAAATAAGTGACGTCATCCACAAGAATGCTCTGCGACTCATCCTCCTGATAAATCGTCTTCACACGCTGTGCCATATCCTCATCAAAGAAGAAGGCATTTGATTCAAAATTATTCTCAAAACTTCGGAAGTCGATATTCGTACTGCCTACCGTACAGAGATTATCATCACTCACCAGCAATTTACTATGATTAAAGCCTGCCGTATAGAGATAAACCTTTACGCCAGCCTCTATCGCCTCCATCACATACGAACGTGATGCCCACTCAACCAGTTTGGCATCAGCATGACGGGGCAACATCAGACGGATATCCACACCCGCCAAAGCTGCTGTTCGCATGGCAAACAATACTGGTTCAGTTGGCAGGAAATAAGGCGTTTCCATATACACATACTTCCGTGCCTGAAGCAGGATGCGGACATAGCCCTGCATGATGTCAGGCCAAGGACTGATAGGACTGCTCGTAACTATCTGTACGAGACAATTGTTGCGGATATGCGCACTGACCGGCGGATAATACTGGCGATTGGTAACCAATGTACGGTCTACAAAATACCAGTCTACCAGAAAGGCTCTCTGAATGGCGTAAACGCCACCGCCCTCAATACGGAGATGCGTATCGCGCCAAGCCTGTTTCTTATCACCCTTCACATAGCGCAGAGCTATATTCATGCCGCCGATAAAGCCAACCTTACCATCTATGACACAGAGTTTGCGGTGATTACGATAGTTTACCTTACTCGTAAAAGCCGGAAAGCGGACTGGCATGAACGAATGTATATCAATGCCTGCATCACGCATACGTTCAAAGAATTCATCCTTCACCTTCCAGCAGCCTACATCATCATAAATCAGTCGCACCTCCACTCCCTGCTCTGCCTTATCAATCAAGGCATCAGCTATCAGATATCCCAAGGCATCGGCTTCGAAGATATAGGTATCGAGATGAATATGATGCTTTGCCTGTCCTATATTATATAATAAGGTAAGGAAGAAATCGTAGCCATCAGTATAAATATCCACCTGATTATCTTTAAAAGGCAGCGCCCAACTCTGGTTGGCAAAGAGATTCATCAGCGTTTTATTGCTGTCTGGCAGGTGAAGATTCTCCTGCTCAACAAACTCGAGCATGGAGCGCTTGGTGAGCTGGTCCATGCTGCGGTCGCTGATAAGCCGTTCCTTGCGGGTATTCTGTCCGAAGAAGAAATAGAAGATGATACCCACAAAGGGGATGAAGAAGAAGACCAATATCCATGCCATCGTCTTGGCGGGCTGACGATTGTCCATCAAGACGGTAATGATAGCCGGAACGGTTATCACGACATAAAGCAACAGATATATCCAGTGAAAATAAATCATATAGCGTTTCTCCTTTTTTTATCTCTAATACTTCTTTACAGAGTTTCTCCCCCACAAGACAGGGGCTCCGGTTAATTGAAGATATTGTTTGCCTGGCTCGCCAGAAGCGTGTTCATCTGCTTGAGTTTCATAAACTCCTGCAGCAGTTCACGATTGGTCGGATTCTTGGCAAACTCCTGCTGAACCTCTATAATACGCTGAGCAATATAATGAGTGCGGAAACTCAAGATGTCTTTAAAGACAAACTGACGGAGCTTATCGGCGCTCATCTTCATCTGCAGACTAGCCGTAGATACCTCCTGGGCACCTGTAGGCAAACCAGCCAACCTGCTGATTTCCGGATTCGGATGATTGGCAAAATAAGTTTCGGCCACAAAATCATCTTCTTTTTCCAGATGCTCCACAGCCTCCTGCATAATCTGATTATATAAATCATTATGAAATTTGAACCCATCTCCACCCAAATCAAGACTGATATACTGGGCCACAGCTACCTCCACATCATTGCCGTCTACATCCTGTACCGTGATGAGCTGGTCGCCATGATGAATAATCAACTGTACCAGAAGTCCTTCTACCTCCAGGAGTTTATCCAGTGGGGTAACCGCTCTCATCGCTGATTGCGCCTGCTGCGCTGCCGCTACAGGCGAATCTTTCAATCCCGCAGCACGTCGCTCTGCCTTTACCTGCTCACTCATACCGTTGCGCACAAAATTGTTCAAGGCATTCACGATAATTGCCTCGTTCACGCCCAAACGGTGAGAACAGTCGGTGATATAAGAAGCGCGCGTTATCTGATTCTTGATTTTAGAGATGCTCTCTACAATCGAATTGATAGCCTGGCTTCTCTTTACAGGGTCTGTCACGCCGCGTAGCAGAATATCGGTCTTAAACTGTATGAAGTCGGTCTGATTCTCCTGAATATATCTTCTGAATTCCTCTGCTGAATGACTGCGGGCGAAACTGTCAGGGTCATTACCATCAGGGAGAAAGAGCACCTTTACGTTCATTTCTTCTTCAAGCAGCATATCGGTACCTCTCAGCGCAGCATGAATACCTGCTTTATCGCCGTCATAGAGAAGAACGATATTACTGGTAAAGCGGTGCAGCAATCTAATCTGATGCACGCTCAGCGCCGTACCCGAGTTGGCCACTACATTTTCGATGCCACACTGATGCATCGAGATAACATCGGTGTATCCTTCCACCATAAAGACACAATCCTCCTTGGCTATCGCCTTCTTAGCCTGATAGAGTCCATAGAGTTCGCGCTCCTTATGATAGATAACGCTATCAGGCGAGTTGACATATTTCTGGCTGATGCCCTTGGTTCTGCTGTCGAGCACTCGTCCGCCAAAAGCCACCACCTTGCCGCTCACGCTGAACCAGGGGAAGATGGCTCTGCCCGAGAAACGGTCAAGAATCTTATCCTCACCCGACTTATTGCCGGCTTCGTCCTTATCCACCTTGAAGCAGAGTCCCGTATCAACCAGATATTTCGGATTATAGCCAGCCGCCTTAGCCGCTTCAGCAAGAGCAGTACGCTTAGGGAGCGCAAAACCCAACTGGAATTTTCTGATGATATCATCTCTGAAACCTCTTCCTCGGAAATAAGCCATACCGATAGCGATGCCATCCACATCATGCAAGAGAATATCCTGGAAATATTTCGCCGCCCAATCGTTGACGATAAACATGGATTCCCTTTCGCTCTCGCGCTGTTTTTCTTCGTTGGTCAGTTCCCGCTCCTGAATTTCTATTTTATATTTCTTGGCGAGCCAGCGAAGAGCATCGGGATAGGTCATCTGTTCCAGTTCCATCAGAAAGTTGATTGCATTGCCTCCCTTTCCACAGGTAAAGCAATGACAGATACCTCTTGTTGGAGATACGGAGAAAGATGGATTGGAATCGTTATGAAAAGGACACAAGCCGACATAATTGATGCCACGCTTCTTGAGCGTAACAAATTCAGATACCACCTCTTCTATCTTGGTGGCATCCATAATTTTTGCTATCGTCGGTCTGTCTATCATTATATATATTCTTTTTTCTGTTTTTACTATGCAAAATTACTATTTTTCTTTGAAAACACAAAGAGAAACGGACAGAAAAGTAAAAATGAAACATATTAAAAACTAAAGGTTACATAAAATAAGGTACATTCGGATAGTTTTGGCTATCTTTGCAACCGGCAAAAACACATTGCTGACAATCGGAAAATAACAACAAAATAAATAAATATGAAACTAAACAACATCAAGCGAACATTCCTGGCAAGCGCTGCCCTGCTCACAACTATCAGCATGAGCGCAGCCGACAGATTTGTGAATTTCAAGCAAGGAGACTTGCTACTGAATGCCAATAACCGAGTAGAAATCTACATGGATACCAATGACTGCAAGGGAGTGAGCTATGCTGCTCATGCCCTGCTGAAAGATATCAAAAGTGTGAGTGGAGCCACAGCCACCCTCACCTCGGATGCCGGTTTTCTGAAAAAAGCCGACACAGCCCGACCAGCTATCCTCGTAGGCACCATCGGCCATTCTGCAGCCATCGACCAACTGGTGAAACAGAAGCGCATCAACGGAAATCTGCTGAAGGGCAAACGTGAAAAGTTTATCATCACGCTCATAGATGGTCAGCTCGTCATCGCAGGCAGCGACCGACGAGGCACCATCTACGGCATCTACGAACTCTCGCAGCAGATGGGCGTATCGCCTTGGTATGACTGGGCAGACGTACCTGTAGAGCACCACGATTCCATTTTCGTAAACAAAGGAATCTACACAGATGGCGAACCTGCCGTACGTTATCGCGGTATCTTCCTCAACGACGAGGCACCTTGCCTAACGTCATGGGTAAAGAACACCTACGGCACCGGATATGGCGACCACCGTTTCTATCAGCGCGTTTTCGAACTGGTATTGCGACTGAGAGGTAACATGATGTGGCCTGCCATGTGGGGCTGGGCTTTCTATGCCGATGACCCGGAAAACGAGAAGACGGCAGATGAGATGGGCGTAGTGATGAGTACTTCCCATCATGAGCCGATGGCACGCAACCACCAGGAATACGCCCGCAACCGAAAAGGATGGGGACCTTGGAACTACCAGAAAAACAAGGCTAACCTGCAGAAGTTCTTCCGTGAGGGAATAGAGCGCATGAAGGGAACCGAACAGATTGTAACCATCGGAATGCGTGGCGACGGCGATGAGGCGATGAGCGCAGAGGCTGATACAAAGCTGATGACCAACATCATCAACGACCAGCGTAAGATTATCGCTGACGTAACCGGCAGAAAGGCTAGCGAAACCCCACAGGTTTGGGCACTATATAAAGAGGTATTGGATTACTACGACAAGGGCATGAAGGTGCCTGATGACGTAACCCTCCTGCTCTGCGATGACAACTGGGGTAACGTGCGCCGTGTGCCGAATGCCAAGGAACGCAAGCACAAAGGCGGTTGGGGCTTATACTATCACGTAGATTACGTAGGTGCTCCAAGAAACTCAAAGATGCTCAACGTTACTCCAGTGCAGAATCCTTGGGAGCAGTTGACGCTTGCTTACGAGAATGGCATCGACCGTCTCTGGATTCTCAATGTTGGCGACCTCAAGCCGATGGAATATCCTATCAGCCAGTTTATGGACATGGCTTGGAATCCACGTAAATACGATGTAAACAACATCACCCGCCATACCCGCGACTGGTGCGCACAGCAGTTTGGTGAATCGCAGGCCGATGAAGCAGCACGCATTCTTAACCTCATCTGCAAATACAACGGCCGCTGCACCCCAGAGATGCTCAACAAGAACACCTACAGTCTGGAAAACGGTGAATGGCAGGAGGTGGTAAATCAGTATCTCCAGCTCGAAGCCGATGCGCTGCGCCAGTACAACAGTCTGCCGGCATCCTATCACGACGCCTATCGTCAGATCATCCTCTTCCCTATCGAGCTGATGAGCAATCTGCATCAGATGTACTTTGCCCAGGCACAGAACCATGCCCTCTACAAGCAGGGCAATCCAAAGGCGAATGTATGGGCTGATGAATGCGAGCGCCTCTTCAAGCGCGATTCACTCATCTGCGACTATTACAATCATAAGATGGCTGGCGGCAAGTGGAACGGAATGATGACCCAGAAGCATATCGGCTACAAGAGTTGGAATGATGATTTCGAGAAAGATACCTGTCCGGAACTTCTCCGGGTAACCTCCAAGGATGGAGTGATTATCAGCGAAAACAACGGCGTGGTAGAAATCGAAGCTCCTTACTATAGCAGCAAGACGGATGCTGCCGAGGCAAAATGGACAGAGATTCCATTCATGGGCAAAAGCGTATCGGCAATGACTCTGATGCCGTATACCAAGAGTGTAAAGGGAGCCAGCATCACTTACAAGTTTAAGATGAACGCTCTGGCACGCCAAGGTGCATCAGCTGCTACTGACAGCAAGAAGGTACGCATCCATATTATCACCAAATCTACCCTTGATTATCAGAACAAGGGCGGCATGACCTATGGAGTAAGCATCGACGGAGCCGAGCCGGTCATCGTCAACTTCAACCAGAATCTGAACGAGAAGCCGGAGAATATCTACAGCATCTATTATCCTACGGTAGCCACCCGCATCATCGACAAGGTGATAGAAGTAGAACTGCCAGTTACAGGCGATGGCATCCACACCCTCACCCTCACTCCTAACGACCCAGCCATCGTCTTCGAGAAAATCGTGATTGATGGAAGAG
>ERZ870052.193-NODE-193-length-23544-cov-8.668087_pt1 | contig 23544 bp, 16 predicted proteins | sample MGYA00520889_ERZ870052 | MGnify/ENA primary metagenome ERZ870052 (study PRJEB32232, sample SAMN07284988) | human gut metagenome | biome: human-associated habitat; material: feces | host: Homo sapiens | place: Tanzania | collected 2014-08-14 ...
GTTACATCAGAGCCTGAGTATTATTATTTGAAAAGATCTGACAGCTTAGTAAATAATGTTACAGAAAGTACTGTTTTAGATTATACAGATATAATAATTTGATTGCAGTACATACCGCTCCCCTCCCTATGGGTGAGGGGGCAGGGGGTGGGGCTTTTATGATTTTATATATTTATCTATGAAGAATCTATTACTCCCCATATTAGCCCTCTCGGCAATGTCTGTCTCAGCGCAGACCAATCTAACCGATGCCGATCTTCAGGGTGCATACAGTGCTCGTCAATATAACAAGCGCGTGGTATGTCACGACCCATCTATCGTTATCGATGATATCAGCAATCCCTCATCGCCCACATATTATATATATGGCTCACATCTTGGCAAAGGTAAGACCACAGCCGACAAGAACTATCAGGAGTGGACAGTATTCAAGGCAGACGAGGGGAACGTTACAGCAACAAACAGTTTGTTCTGTAATACGGGTGGCGTACTTGTCAACTACTCACAGGCTTATTCCACACATGCCATAACATCCGTTAAGGACTATACAGGCAAGAACGTAACATTTGGCAACTTCGATGCTCATGGTTGGCAGAAGAAGGGCAACACTGTAAAGGGAATGCAGTGGGCACCCGACGTTATCTACAACAAGACTATGAAGAAGTGGTGCATGTATATGAGCTTGAATGGCGACAATTGGTGCTCAAGCATCGTATGTTTTACAAGCGACAATATCGAGGGCCCATGGAAATATCAGGGTCCGGTAGTGTTCTCCGGTTTCTTTGGAAAGTATGCACACAATTCATACGCAGCTGCTAACGATTGGAAGAACACCGACCTTGCCATTGCAACTGGTGCAACATCGTTGCCTGAGAGATATAATGTTGGCGACAAGTGGGGCACATTTTGGCCTAACTGTATAGACCCATGTGTGTTCTATGACGACAACGACAACCTTTGGATGAGCTATGGCTCATGGTCGGGTGGTATATTTATGTTGAAACTTGATGCAACTAATGGTCTGCGCGATTATACTTATCAGTTCCCGTATGAGGTTAACGGCAAAGCTGCAACACAGGGTGCTGCCAACGCTAATACCACAAGCGATCCTTACTTTGGCAAGAAGATAGCTGGCGGCTACTATGTATCGGGCGAAGCAAGTTATATAGAGAAGATAGGTTCGCACTACTTCCTCTTCATGAGCTATGGCGAACTAATCAGTACTGGCGGCTATCAGATGCGTGTGTTCCGTTCGGATAATCCAGAAGGACCATACGTAGATTGCAACGGCACATCTGCAATTACAAAACGCTATCTTTTGAATTACGGAGCCAAGACAGCCGATAACCGTGGAGTGTTGCTCTTTGGTGGCTACAAGTGGGATTCGATGTCGGGAGCAGAGGTAGCACAAGGTCATAACTCGGCCTTTACCGACAAGCAGGGACGTTCTTTCGTTGTATATCACTCACGCTTTACTAATAAGGGCGAGGGGCATGAGGTGCGTGTTCATCAGCTATTCCTTAATGATGAGGGTTGGATTATGGCTGCTCCGTTCGAGTTTGACGGCGAGACTATTACCAACAACGATATTGCTACAAAGGCTTCTATAGCCGACAGCGAGATAGCAGGCGACTATCAGTTTATGCGTCACGAATATGGTCAGAACACAGAGAATAAAGCTTACGAAACAGCAGTAAACATTCGTCTCAATGCCGACGGCACTATAACAGGTAGTGAAGAAGGAACATGGGAGCGTACAGCTGGCACTGATTATATACACCTTACTATTAATGGTGTTGTATATCGTGGTGTACTTGTTCGACAGACTATCGACTATACCAACATACCGGCTATAGCTATTGCAGCCCTTTCTTCATCAAGCGGTTCTACAACACTTGGTCAGAAGTCGTATACCAAGCAACAGCAGGTATGGGCTGTTAAGGCAGATGCCAAGGCCGCCATTAAGTATACAGCCAACAAGATAAATCTTCCGTTCGATGATGGTACCGTACTTGAGGAAGCACCTGTTCTGCCTACAGAGGGATTGCTTGGCACTAACGTTTCTTGGAAATCAAGCAACGAGTCGATTCTTACATCCGACGGTACTGTTAAGGGTCAGGGCGAGGTAACAATGACAATGGTTATAAGCAAGGATAACTATGTATACACCAAGGACTTCACCCTCAATGTTGAGGCTGATGTAGTGGCAGACGCTCCGGTTTACTATCCTGAGTCGATGGAGAAGAATACTAATGCCGCTTTCTGGGTAAACTTCTCTAAGGACTATTACAACCTGAAGAAGGGTGGCAAGGCTGAGTTTAAGTTCTACAACTACAGCAACAAGAAAGCCAATTGGAATAACTGGTGTCTTATTGCAGCAACAGCCGAGCGTGGAGCTGAAGGTTATTCAGAGCACTTCGCACTGCGTGCCGACAATTATGGTTGGTTTGCAGCAGCAGGAGGCAATACTGCCGAAAACACTTCCAACATCGACTTCACAATGCAGAGCGAATACAACTGGGATACATTCAAGGACGATATGGACGGCTCGTTGGTTGATATGAACGTTGAGTTTACTACAGGCAATGTGGTTAAGGTAGTGTCTACCATTACCACTAAGGCAAAGAAGGTATACAACTACTCGTTCAGCATGAAGCTTGTTGAGAACCAGTCGAACGTAACCCTATTCTTTGTTAACGAAGGCTCGTATATCGACGGCTCAAGCATTGCTACTGGCATAAAGATTCCTATGGTTATTACCAAGAAGACTGAGAGCGAGGGCAAGTGGTACAACCTTAATGGACAGCAGGTAGACCGCTCTTACAAGGGCATTGTAGTGGTTAATGGTCGAAAGTTCTTGAACAAGTAAGCTTAGTAATATGATTTGTAGAAAACATTTAATTGGAGCAATGGCATTCGCCATTGCCCCTTTCTTTAATACTGCCATTGCCCAAACGGTACAACACTCTCCTTTGGCTATCGACACTCCAATGGTGCACGATCCTGTCATGGCATTTGAGGATGGCAAGTATTATCTCTATTGTACGGGTCATGGCATAACACAGATGACATCTACTGACCGTCATCATTGGACTATCAAGCCAGATGGTGTGCTATCAGGAAACAAGATTCCAGCATGGACGCGCGATAGTGTACCAGGTTTTGAGACTCATATTTGGGCGCCAGACGTAATAAAGTATGGTGATAAGTGGTATCTAACTTATTCGTGTTCTACATTCGGCAAGAACACATCAGCAATAGGACTACTAAGTAATACATCGCTTGCCAATGCTGACGGATGGAAAGACGAGGGTTGTATAGTTGCCTCAAAGGGCGAGCGTGACAACTGGAATGCTATCGACCCTAATATCATTATCGACAAGAAAGGCAATCCATGGATGACATGGGGATCGTTTTGGGATGGCATTCAGATGATACAGCTTGACCGTACTATGCATGTAAAGCGTGGTGCCAAGCCAATGACTATTGCCAGACGTCATGCCGTGGGTGACATTAATGTAGAACCTAACCCAACATCTGAGTTTGCAGGTACTAATGCCATAGAGGCTCCATTCATAATGCAGCATGATGGTTACTATTATCTGTTTGTAAGTTGGGACTATTGCTGTCGTGGATCAAAAAGCAACTACCGTGTTGCTGTAGGCAGAAGCAAGAAGGTTGCCGGTCCATATCGCGACCGCAATGGTAAGGATATGCGTCAGGGTGGTGGCACTATTGTCATCGAAGGCGATAAACAAGAGTTTGAAGCGGCAGGACATTGCTCAGCCTATTCGTTTGCAGATGGCGACTGGTTTGTGTGTCATGGATACAGTATTCCTAAGAATGGAGTGCCATTGCTGATACAAAAGAAAATAACGTGGACGGCTGATGGCTGGCCCACACTGGAATAATATAATTCACTATTTATATAATTAAAACAATGAAACGCAACAACATACTTCTCGCGGCATTGCTCGCTTCGTCTCTTGCAGCCAACGCCCAAGTAAAGATAAATGTTGATGCCGCTAATCCCGGCATCAAGGTATCGCCAAATCTATATGGCATATTCTTTGAGGACATTAATCATGCTGCTGACGGCGGATTGTATGCCGAACTTATCAGCAACCGCTCGTTTGAGGATAGTGACAATGCTATACCTACATGGCGCACATCAGCCTCGAATGGAGCAAGCATAACAAGTCAGCTTGTAAGCAAGGCTCTGTTGAACAATGCACAGGGTAAGGCATTGCAGATAACAGTTAAGGCTGACAAGGCTGCAACTGCATCGCTTATCAATGAGGGATTCTGGGGCATCAATGCAGTACAAGGCAGAACATACAAACTATCACTCTTTGCAAAAGGCAACTATAAGGGAGGATTAAAGGCACGTTTGATAAGTGCTGATGGCAAGACTGTATATGCCGAGACAACAGTTGATGCCGCTATTGGCAAGAAATGGAACAAGTATACAGCCGAGCTTACTGCCAATGCCAATGACCCTAAGGCTCAGTTTGAATTGGTATTCGATGGCAAAGGCACCGTTACACTTGATGTTGTTAGTCTGTTCCCGCCTACATTCATGAACCGTCCTAATGGTTTGCGTCCCGACCTTGCACAACTTCTTTATAACATACGTCCAAAGTTCGTACGCTTTCCAGGCGGTTGCTATGTAGAGGGACAAGAATCTCCAGAGAATGCTTTCCACTGGGAGAAGACCATTGGTCCTATAGAACAACGTCCTGGACATAAGAATGTAAACTGGCGTTATCGCACAAGTGATGGTATGGGCTTTGACGAATATCTGCAACTTGCAGAAGACCTCAATGCAAAGCCTCTATATGTTGTGAATGTTGGTTTGTGGCATGGAGGTATGACACCTGTAGACAGCATTCAGCCTTGGATAGACGAGTGTATGAACGCTCTTGAATATGCCAATGGCCCCGTAACAAGCAAGTATGGTGCTTTGCGTGCAAAGAATGGACATCCAGAGCCATATAATATAGAGTATCTTGAGATTGGCAACGAGAACAATCAACCCGACCCTGCACTTCAGAGTGACCATTACTATGAGCGTTTCAAGAAGTTTAAGGATGCCGTGCTTGCCAAATATCCCAATATGCACCTAATAGGAAACGTGGTAGCTTGGGGTGATGACAATCCGACATGGGACAGCAAAGAGAGTGTTGAGTTGCTCGACGAGCATTACTATCGCAACCCAGCTTGGTTTGCCGAGAACTTTAACAAGTATGATACCTACAACCGTAAGGGTTCAGAGATATATGTAGGCGAGTATGCTGTTACACAGGGCTTTGGCAATATGGGATCGCTTGACGCCGCACTGGGCGAGGCTGTATATATGATGGGTATTGAGAACAATAGCGACATCGTTACAATGGCTTCGTATGCTCCTATCTTTGCCAACCTCAACGACCGTATGTGGGCACCTGACATGATTCAGTTTACATCCGACAAGGTATTCGGCACTCCATCTTACTATGTGCAGAACCTTATGGCCAACAACGTGGGCACACGTGTGCTTAAAGTAAACCAAACCAATCCTTATAAATATGGAGATGTTCAGGTAAAGCCTGCTGTATGTCGTGTAGGCATGGGTACATGGGGCACACAAGTATCGTTTGAAGACAAAGGTTATACCGACGCTAACGGTAATGCATTGCCAATGACTTTACAGGAGTTGCCTACTGATGTGCGTGGCGACTGGAAGGTAGATGGTAATATTATCAAGCAGACATCCAATGGCGAGAGTTGCATACGTCTTAACCCTGGTGAGATAACCTCAGAGGGATATATATATAAGGTACGTGCGCGTAAGGATGCTGGCAATGAAGGTTTCCTCCTTATATTCAATTATGTGGACAACAAGAACTATTGCTGGCTAAACCTTGGTGGATGGAACAATACGCAACATGGTATTGAGCAGATTGTGGATGGCGCAAAGGGTCAGGTTGCCACAGTATCTGGAAATATAGAGACAGGTCGCTGGTATGACATTGAACTAAAGGTTAAGGGCGACAGCATTTTTGCAAGCCTGGATGGTAAGGAGATATTTGCCTCTAAGCTTCGTGCAAACACTCTGCCTAGCGTATTCTCAACAGCTACATTGGACGAGAATACAGGCGAGGTGATACTGAAGGTTGCAAACACAAGCAGCGAAAACACTACAGCCGAGATTTGTCTTCAGGGCAAGACAATATCTAATGCTAAGCTTATTCGACTTTCAGCAAAGAATGGCAAGGAGGAGAACACAATCGACAACCCGACAAATGTTCATCCTACAGAGACATTTGTTACAACATCTACAGATGGTGCTGTTGTGGAGATACCGGCAAATTCGCTAAATATATTTAGATTGAAATAAAGAGCTTTTTATCTGATAAACCACCATAGACTTCTGAACTTGTAAAAGTTCAGAAGTTTTTTTTATCCCAAATCGGTCATTAGGATTTGGGTTAAAAAACTTGAAAACATTTGGTAGTCTCAATAATTATTGCGTAATTTACGCAACGTAAAAAGCGCAATAAGATTATGGCAACAATTAACAACCCTTTCGTGATGTATGGATACAAAGGAGCAGAGTACTTTTGTGACCGTGAGAAAGAAACTGAGAAGATGATGACTTCGCTCCATAACGAGCGAAATATCACGCTTGTCGCACCTCGCCGTATGGGCAAAACTGGATTAATCCATCATGTCTTCCAACAGTTGGAAAAGCAATATGATGATGTGAAATGCTTCTACTTAGACATATTTGCCACCAAGAACTTGGAGCAGATGGTGCAACTCATGGCTTCGGAAATCATTGGGAAATTAGATACAATCTCTCAATCCGCCTTGCGTAAAGTACAGGAGTTCTTCAGCAGTTGGCGACCAACGCTAACAATTGACGAACTGACAGGCATTCCAACATTTTCTTTGGATTTGAAACCAAACGAGGGACGAGAAAGCTTGAAGCGAATCTTCGAGTACATGAAGCAATCTGGAAAGCGATGCTACGTGGCAATAGATGAGTTTCAACAAATCATGAACTATCCAGAGAATGGAGTGGAAGCATTGATACGCTCTTACATCCAATTCCTTCCCAATGTATATTTCGTATTTTCAGGCAGCCAGCAGCACATGATGGAAGAGATGTTTTTGTCGGCGAACCGCCCATTCTTCCAGAGTTCTCTTGTAATGTCACTACCATGTATCGCTGAGTCAAAATATCTATCATTTGCCAATCGTCTTTTGTCATCACAAAAACGAGAAGTGGATGTAGACACATTCACCTATATCTACTCGCAAGCCGACAGCGTAACTTGGTATGTACAAGCCATCCTACATGGTATTTTCGAACATCGTGATGAGCAGATCAATAAGGACTTAGTGGATGAAGTGATTCAAGAGTTGATAGAGGAGCAAGCTATGGCATACCAAAACTATTGTGCATGGCTGACCGAAAACCAACAGTTACTCTTGTTAGCAATTGCCAAGGAGCAAGTAGTTTCCTCCCCACTTAGCCAACAATTCATCTTAACCCACCACCTACCTGCCACCAGTAGCGTAAAGACAGCTCTGAAGGCTCTGGTGGACAAGCAATTAATCAACAAAACACCAAAAGGCTACTTTGTCAGCGACCGCTTCTTTGCTAAATGGCTGGCAAGAGGGGTATAAAAACTCAGTAAGGTAGGTTTCTGTTTTACGTCCTATGATTTGCTCCATATTGCTTGAAAAAGATAATTGTTATGGTGCAAAATTACGATAATTATTTGAGAAAACGAACGATACTTTAGCCAAATCGATGGTTTTTGGCTCGATTTGGCTAAAGTATCTAGTCATTCATGCAGTATATCTGTAGGTTTAGTAAACACATAAAAAAAGGTTGGATTCCTTTTCGTAAGGGAACCCAACCTTTTCTATTTTATCACTAATCTTTTTTAATCTTATATGCTTATGATTATTCTACTGTGCAGTAGATATTATCAGAAGTCTTTCTTGTAGGATACAACTTAACTGTGTTGCCAGCAACTGCAATGTTGTCGCCACCTGCTGTCAGGTTGTTGAGGCTTCCACCGAGGTTGATGTCCCAACCACCATTTACGCGGAACTTCCAACCATCTGCTGTAACACCTGCATTTGTTGCCTCGAAGCAATACTCTTCAGCATTCCAAGTCATGACTGCGTCGCCATCCCAATTGTTGAAGGTACCAATCATACCCATGGTCTCAACCTTAGTTGCTGTGATAGTGCCTTCTGAAAGATTTACATCGAAGTAGTATACACCTTCTCCTGCGTTAACGCCGATGTTTCCACCTTCGCTGGTTGCTGCACCAGAGAATGTGCTGAATGCACTAGAATTTATCTCATTATCCCAACTACCGGCTACACGCTGGAACTTGAACTGATTGCCCCAACCGTTAGGGTCGGCACAATAAAGGTAACCAGTGTATACTCCCTTTGCATCGTCTACGAGAGCAAGCTTCTGCTCAGCGTTTGTCCAGCCGTCAGTTGCGCCGATGAAGTAGATGAATGGATCGTAGTTGACCTCCTCTAAGGTATAAGAGTAGTCCATCATGTTGATGGTGAGCTTATACTTACCAGCCTTGGCAATCTTACCAGCCTTAGCGTCACCGTTGGTCAACAAACCAGTCATGCTGTCGTCGCCGTCAACCTTAGGACCTACTACGCCAGCAGCCCAGAGGTCGTCAGCGTCGATGTTCTTCTTAGGAATAATCTTCCAGTACTGGTCAGCCTTTGTTGTCTCGAAGCTTACGGTGAAGATAGGATCCTCATATACATCCTTATCGCTGTGCTTGAATGCCTTTGCAGCTTCTTTCGTCCAACCATTTACTTCTTCTGTAGTAAACATATCACCAACGAGGTAGTAACCCTCTTCAATAACCGGAGCCTCAGGAATGGCTTTAACCTGGAATGTTGCAGATGTAGCCATCTTCACGGCTGTTGAGCCATTGCTTACCCATGCGTCAAGAGTAGCATCGATGTCGCGCTCTGTAGGACGCTTGCCCCACTTGTCTACGATATAGCTTGTCAATTCAGCTGTTGCCATGTTGCCATCAGCATCAATGTCGAATGACTGGCCATCGAAGTTAATCTTATAATTAGGTGTATAAGCAGCGTTGGAAGAAGTGGGAGCAACAATGCTCGCCACTTTTACCTTCTCTGTATTAACGTCAGCCAAGTTGATGACATCAACAGGAGCTACGCTACCATTTCCGAATGCCACAGCTTCCTTCTGAGAATTTGTCTGTGGGTTACCCCAATCTGTGAAGTCCTCGGTGCAAGACACCATACCCATCAGAAGGGTCATTCCCAATAATATTTTCTTAATCATAATTGTCTTTGCTTAAAGTGATTTACAATTTAACGATGCTGAATGCACCAGTGATGTCGTTGAATGAGATGACGTACTTGCCTTCTGCCAAGCCGATGTTCTTGCCACCTGCATCACACTTTCCGTACATGTTGATAGCGCCATCTTCTGCACCATAGCCCCAGCTTGTTTCCCAAGAATCAGCAATCTTGAACTTGAACTGTGCAGTCTCGCCAGCAGGAACATCCATTACATAGTACCAAGCGTGGTTCTTAACGCCCTCAGTGTTGTACGGGAGCATTGGTGTGTCGGTCCAATCATTGAATGAACCACTAATCTGGATAGTACCATAGTCGTTTACATCACCCTCGTACTTCTCCATCTTGGCTGTATTGTCAGCAGTGTTGATTGTAATGGTGTAGTAACCTTCTTCAGGAGCAACGATATGACCACCGTCACCACCGCCATTACCACGATATGCGATTGTACCCTTTGTAGCAGCATCGGCATTCATACTGAATTCCCAGTCGAAGCTTGCTGGCAGAATCTTGAAGCCAGCTCCATCGACCTCGGCCTTCTCGTTGTAATCACCAGTAAGGAAGTAGTTGGTGTATTCAATCTCACCAGCACCAGTCTTCTTGTCGTAAGAGAAGTTAGGCTTAAGGAACATAGGAAGTGCGTCTTCTCCAATGCTCTTGTTGCTAGCCCACTTAGCGCCGAACATGTTACCTACAAGATACCACATTGTTGGTGTAGCATCCTTCAACTCAATGTAGTAAGGCTTTACGTTAAGCTTTACTGAGTTTGAAGCGACAGGGTTCAGATGGTTTGTGCCCTCAAGGATGTAAGCGTTAACACGAACGTACATCTCCTGCTCGGCAGGAACATTCTCTTCTGTCCATTTAAGTATCTTTACCAATGCCTTGTCCATTTCTTCAGCAGAGGCAGAGATATCACATTTCTGTGTAGTGTTGCTAAGAACAGCGTAGTCTGGAACCTTTTCGCCACTCTCGTCTGCAGCAGCTTCATCAGTAGAAACTGTGAAGGTGTTGGTTGGAGATACCTGCACCTCGTATGTCGCATTGATAGGAGCATTGTCTGCTGTATACTTAGGCTGTGACCATGTAAGCTCAAGACCAGTAGATTTTTCCAAATCAATAGTCGAATTTATATATTCAGGAGTATTCAACGTAAACTCAGTAGGCTGTATAAGCGTTGGGTTTGAGTCGTTGTCATCCGAACATGATGCGAATAAGCTGATGATGCCGAGAAGCAGAGCACCCATCATATATTTATTCTTCATATTGCGTTTACTTTTATAGTTCTATTTTTACTTTTATACTTTAGTTCTTAACCTCATTATATCCGTCGATCTGTGTCAGGTTCTTGTTAGAAAGAATCTCTGAAGATGGGATAGGATATAGATTATTGGTCTTAGCGAATGTTGTACCTTTAGTGCTACCACCCTTAAGCTCCCATTTGTATGTAGCCTGAGTTCCACCAAACTGATTGAAACGAATCAAGTCGGTACGGCGCTGACCTTCGCAATAAAGCTCGCGAGAACGCTCGTCAAGGACATCGTTAAGAGTGTAAGAAGGACGTACGGCTGCGTGGGCACGATTGCGGAGAGCGTCGATATAACCCTTTGCCTTAGCAGAACCCTCACCGTTAAGGTGCATCTCAGCCTCTGCAGCATTGAGGTAAGCCTCTGCTACACGGAAGAGGAAGAAGTCGATGTCTACGTTATAGCTGTCGTGAGGAGTACCACCATTAGAATAGTTGTTATTCCACTTTGGTGTTGCAATACCCTTGACAAACTTGTCGTTATCTCCAAGTTCCAAGGTACGAGCACCGTCAGCATTGCCCTTACCCCAAAGGATAGCACGGTCGTCAACGTTCATATCGCGAATTTCTTTTGCCGACTTGTTTACAACAATTGTAGGATCGGTGAAGAACTTCTCTACGAATTGTGGACGAACACGCATACCTGACCATGTGTTGGCAGTAGTGGCAGCGTCCTTATCTGCAACAGTCTGCATCGTAGCATCCCAAAGAGCAGCTACATAGAACATACAACCTCCATATCCCTGAGTCTTTTCTCCATCTTGCATCAATGGGAGAAGAGCCTCGCAGCTTGCACCATTCGATCCATTGTCGCCCATGAAGAGCAAGTCGTATGGCTTGTAGCCATTAGCCTTTGCCTCTGCAGACATCTTGCTGTCATCGAAGAGTTTATAGTCAGAATTAATTACTTTCTCTGCGTATTCAAGCGCCTTGTCCCAATGAGGATTGTTCTGACCATCGTTATTGAGGTATGTACCAGCATTGAGGTACAAACGGCTCAAGAGCAACCAGCATGTGCCTTTGTCTATACGACCATAGTCAGGATCTGTATCTGTCTCTGGCTTTGCCTCCAACAGGTCTGGCTCTGCAGCAAGCAATTCGCTTTCTACCCAGTTGAACAAGAACTCACGACCTAACTGAAGAAGCTCAGCGCGAGTGTAGCTCTTGCCTTCCTCAAACTTAGAGTTGTAAGCGTGTGCCTGACGTGGTGTTTCTGTTGAAATCTTGTCAATGAAAGTCGGGTCTCCAAAGAAGTCGAGCATCAAGAAATAGCTATAGGCACGAAGTACACGCACCTCTGCATACTTGGTTGTCTCAGCCTTGGCAGCATCGAGACTTAAGAAGTGGTTCTCGTAAGAGATGTTCGACATCAGACGATAGTACAAGTTCTTCAATGTAGCATTACCCGGATCGAACTTATTGTAGCCAACATCTGCGATACCGCCATCCGACCACCAGCAGATTGCTTCGTCGGTAGGTACCTCGTTGAAGTTGAACAGGTTGCGTAGAAGGGTTGACTTACCAGCGTCGTCGATAGTGAAATCGGCATTACCGTCATTACCTTCCATGATAAGACCAGCGTAGCACTTGCTGTACAAGCCTGTAATGTTTGGAGTACCGTCAACATTAGGATTAATGTTTCCCTTGTCCAAATCATCCATACAAGAGCTCAAACTTGCTGTAAGCAGAAGAGCTACTGCAGGGGCAATTGTTTTGAATTTATTGAGTTTCATATCGAAATCTGTTTTTTAAAATTGTTAGAAGTTGAGGTTCAGACCGAGCAGGAATGTGCGGCAACGTGGATACATGCTGTCGTCCTTGCCTGAGTTTACTTCAGGGTCGATACCTTTGTACTTTGTGATAGTGAATACGTTAGAGCATGAGGCGTAGATACGGCCTGATATACCCTTATAGTTGCCACCCTTCAACAGATTGTTGAAGTTATAGCCCAATGTGATGTTGTCGCACTTCAAGAAGCTACCGTTCTGTACAAAGTAGTCGGTAAGAGGATAGTTGTAAGAAGTCCAGCCTAAAGCTGCTATATCCTTTGTACTGTTCTTGTAATATCCCTTAGCACTGCAAATCTCTTTAGTGTTTATCGCACCTTCTTCGTATCCATTGTAGAGATAGTTGCCTAAGCTTGCACGGAAGTTGCTACCGAGATCCCAGTTCTTGTACGAAACCTTGAAGCTGAAACCACCTGTCCAAGGAGCTACGATATTCTTATAGAAGTATCTATCGTTCTCGTCGATTGTTCCATCGCCATTGCGGTCTACATAGCAGCCCATGATAGGACGACCGTTCTGGTCGTATACCTGCTGGTATACCAAGAATGAGTTGGCTGGCTTTCCTACCTTATGATAGGTGATAGCCTGGTCCTGACCTACCTTCATTCCTGCTTCCATCAAATCACGACCGCCTGCAAGCTCTGTAATCTCGTTCTTGTTATAGGCAGCGTTAACGCTAAGTTCTACGAACCAATCCTTTGTCTGGATAGGACGACCTGTAACGGCAACCTCAAAACCCTTGTTCTCCAATGTTCCTGCATTCATAAGGAGCGCATTGTCGAAGTTCTGACCTGCAGCAATGGTAGTTGTACTGAGCAAGTCGGTTGTCTTGCGGTAGTAAGCATCAAGGTTTACGGTCAATCTCTGGTTGAACATACCATAGTCGATACCCACGTTCCATGTAGTAGTTGTCTCCCATGTCAGTTCGTCATTGTATGCCAATGGGCGATAGAGCAAACCAGTGTTGTCGCCACCGATAGGATAGAGGTGGTGCTGGCTTGTACTCTTTGCATAGGTAGCTGTGTAATACTCTTTACCAGTATCCTGCTGACCTGTCTTACCCCAACCAAGGCGGAGCTTAAAGTCGCTGATAGCATTTACATTCTTAAGGAAGCTTTCTTCCTTAATGCGCCATGCGAAGGCTGCTGATGGGAAGAAGCCCCAACGGTGTCCGTCGGCAAAGCGGCTTGAACCATCATAACGTGCTGTGAAAGTAAGGAGATAACGGTCAAGCAAAGAATAGTTGGCACGACCATACCAGCTCACGAGATAAGTCTGGCCTCTCCATCTGCTTGTATCGAATGACTTTACTGTTCCTGCAAGAGCTTCGCCTGCATCGTTCTTGCCTTCGAAGGTAGAAGGATACATTGACTTGCTCCACTGGTTGCCCCAATACTTCATATGGCTATACTCGTAACCAGCCATGATGTCGAAGTGGTTGGCCTTGTTGAAGTCCTTGGTATACTGAGCATAAGCTGTAGCCAAGAGGTTGTACTTCTTCTCCTTGTTCTCGCTGTTGCCACCATAATAGAATCCGTATGTAGATTGAGGATTATTGGTGTTGTACTCACCACCGGTTGTATATTCACCAGCTAAGTTGGCATGCAAATGAAGGTCTTCAAAGCCATGAATCTTATAGTCAGCCTCTACGTTGCCCAAGAGAACGTGTGCACTCTTGTAGAAGTCGTAGTTCTCTACCTTTTCTACTGGGTTTGTAGGAGCGTCATCATTGCGATTGTATGGGAATGTTGGGTCGTATGAGGTAGTAGGTAATGCCCACTGCCAATAACCTCCCCAGTTCTTGAATTTCTCGTCGTTGCTCTTTACAGGGCGAGTAGGATCCATGTTGATAGCTGCGCCTACAGCATCTGCTCCACCAGGAACAGTCTTTGAGTAAGAATACTTACCGTTGATGTTAATGTTGAGGTGCTTGTCGAGCAATGAAGGATTGATGTTGAAACCTGCGGTAACACGCTTGTAGTCTGAACCCTTCAAGATACCTTCCTGACCAGTGTAGCCTGCGCTGACACGATAAGGCATAGACCAAGACTGCTTGTTGATGCCACCAGTAAGGCTTACATTATGCTCCTGGCTAATGCCGTTACGATAAATCTCGTCTTGCCAGTCGGTATCGAATGTACCTGCTGCATAGTTAGGAGTACCATCCTCGTTGTATTCCTTCCAGCCTAATCCTTGGTAGGCAGAAGAGTCTTCGCCATAATAATTCTTGATGAAGTCGACATATTCTTTTGCGTTCATCACATCCAGCTTCTTGGCAATAGTACTTACCGATACAGTACCATTGTAAGAAACCTGAGGCTTCTGGCCGCTGCGACCCTTCTTTGTTGTAATGATGATAACACCGTTAGAACCACGCGAACCATAGATGGCTGTAGCCGAAGCGTCCTTCAATACAGTGAAGCTCTCGATATCATTAGGATTGACAAGAGACAGAGGGTTATTAACACCCTTAGTGTCATTGTTATCCATTGGCATACCGTCGATAACGATCAATGGGTTGTTGCTTGCTGTCAAAGAAGCACCACCACGAATACGAATCTGAGCACCATCACCAGGAGCACCTGATGCAGAGTTTACGTTTACACCAGCAATCTTACCCTGGATCATGTCCTGGGCAGAAGTAATGATACCATGGTTTTTGTCATCTGGCTTGAGGGCAGTAACCGAACCCGTCAAGTCGTTCTTCTTAGCCACACCATAACCGATAACGACAACGTCGTTAAGAGTTGTAGATGTGTTCTTAAGTTGAATCTTAAGATCCTGTCCGGCAACAACCTTAAGAGGCTCGTAGCCGATGTAAGTGATTTCGAGAGTAGCCTTCTTGTCGGCGGCGATAGAGAAATTACCGTCGATGTCGGTCACAGCACCAGCCTTACCGCCAACAACCTTGACGGATGCGCCTATGACAGGCTCGCCGGTCTCGTCTACTACGTGGCCTTTCACAGTAATTTGCTGTGCAAAGGCACTTGCCGAAAGAAACAGACCTGCTGATAGCGTAGCTGTCCTAATGGCATTTTGGAATTTAACCTGCTTCATCATTGTAGCTTTAGATATTAGTAAAATATTGTATTTGATTTCTATTGATATGGTTTATTTTTTATATAGGTTGATTCCTATTTTAGATAGGTACTATTATACAGTTTAGATATGGTTCTACAAAAGCGGTTTTTAATCGTTTAAGAGCTTTTCTCTAATTCTATCTTTTTGGTTTTTATTGAACTCACGTGCAAAATTATGATGTTAATCAATGCGATGTATGTTTTTTGTTCATAAATATTGCTATTTAAGTGTGCAAACGTTTGCAGTTAATGTAAACGTTTGCATCGTTTGATTCACATCAAAAAACACTTTTGTATTGCTATATTAAAATAATGTCATACCTTTGCAACAACTTATTAAAATTACAAACATCTACAGTATAGCTAATCAATTTACCCATGCCGGAACTTTTGCCTACAACAATGAAGGATATCGCCAAACATTTTGGCGTGTCCATTGCAACAGTATCAAGGTCATTGAACGGTTCAGACCGTGTAAATGCCGAGAAGCGTCGCCTTATCTGCGATTATGCTCATGAGCATAACTTCTATCCCAACGACATTGCAAAGTCGCTGCGCAACTCGAGACGTGCACCTGTCAAGGTTATTGGAGTTATTGTGCCCGAGTTTGCCCACTATTATTTCTCTACTATTCTTAATGGTATTGAGGCTGCTGCCGCAAAGCGCGGCTTCCGCATTATTGCCACAACGTCGAGAGAGTCGTACGAGAGAGAGGTGCGCATATGCCAGATGTTTGAGGCACACCAGGTGTGTGGCGTCATAGTATCACAAGCAAAGGAGACTATGAAATACGACCATTTCCAGTCGCTTGTAGATCGTGGAATACCTGTCGTTTTTTACGACCGCATATGTACTGGTATTGAAGCATCGCTTGTTGTGGTTGACGATTACCAAGGTGCATTTGCTGCCACAACGTATCTTGCAAGTACTGGTTGTCAACGTATTGCTTATTATGGTATGCGAGGCAATACTGTGCTTGGACGCAACCGCTTTAACGGCTACCGCGATGCGCTGATAAAGGCAGGTATTGAGCCAGATTCTTCGCTGGTATATGTTTGCGACAATAGGGATGATGCCGAAAGAATAACACCAGATGTACTAAAACGCCCAGACCGTCCAGATGGATTCTTCTGTGTGAATGATGATACTGCCATTGGTGTTATGTACACTGCAAAGCATGCCGGATTCAATGTACCTGAAGATGTATCGGTATGTGGATTTACCAATGGACAGCGTTCTGTAGCCTGCGATCCTCAGCTTACAACAGTTGAGCAGCGAGGCGAGAAGGTGGGCGAGGAGGCTGCCACCATACTTATGAATAAGGTGGAAGGACTGTCGCCTAAGAATAAGATTGAGAAGAAAGTGGTGCGCACACGTTTGGTAGTGCGTGGTAGCACCCGTGGGGAAATCAACGAATAGACCAATAAATAAAAAACCAAATAACAATGAAACCAAAACCAAATCAAAGTTTCTGGAGCTTGTGGAATCTAAGCTTCGGATTCTTCGGCGTACAGATAGCCTACGCCCTGCAAAGTGCAAACATCTCGCGTATATTCGCAACGCTTGGTGCCGACCCGCATAACTTGAGCTATTTTTGGATTTTGCCTCCACTCATGGGCATCCTTGTGCAGCCTATAATAGGTACATTAAGCGACCGCACATGGACTCGATTCGGCAGACGTATACCTTATCTCTTTATTGGTGCTGCCGTAGCTGTGGCTGTGATGTGTCTGTTGCCTAATGCAGGCTCGTTCGGCATGGCTGTAAGTACGGCTATGGTGTTTGGTCTTATCTCGCTAATGTTCCTTGATACCAGCATCAATATGGCTATGCAACCTTTCAAGATGCTTGTGGGCGACATGGTTAACGAGAAGCAAAAGTCGTTGGCTTATTCAATACAGTCGTTCCTGTGCAACTCTGGTTCGGTTGTTGGTTATCTATTCCCATACATATTTACTGCTGTTGGCATTGCCAACGAAGCTCCTAAGGGTGTTATTCCAGATTCGGTTATCTACTCTTTCTATATAGGTGCGGCCATCCTTATTCTCTGTGTGCTCTACACTACATGCAAGGTTAAGGAATGGAACCCCGAGGAATATGCCGAATATAATGAGGCTAAGCCAGAGGAAGAGGAGCAGAAGGCATCGTGGATAGAACTACTGAAGCATGCTCCGTCGATGTTTTGGAAGGTAGGACTGGTGCAGTTCTTCTGCTGGGCAGCCTTTATGTATATGTGGACATACACCAATGGCACCATTGCCGATACTGTATGGCATACTACAGATACTGCCTCTAAGGGTTATCAGGCAGCAGGCAACTGGGTTGGTGTGCTGTTCTGCTGGCAGGCAGTAGGTTCGGTGCTTTGGGCTATGGCTTTGCCTAAATTCAAGAATGCCAAGCTGGCTTATGCTCTTAGTCTTGTAATCGGTGGCATAGGTTTCGCTATGGTTCCGTTTGTAGGCGATAAGGACCTGCTTGTTGTTCCGTTTATGCTTATCGGTTGTGCTTGGGCTGCCATGCTTGCCATGCCATTCACCTTTGTAACCAATGCTCTTGAGGGTTATGGACATAAGGGAGCTTACCTCGGACTGTTCAACGGCACAATCTGTATCCCTCAGATTATAGCTGCTGTGGCAGGCGGTGGTATATTGTCGCTTGTTGGTTCTGTACAGAGCAACATGATGATTGTGGCAGGTGTACTGCTTGTGCTCGGTGCTTTCAGTGTAGCGCTGATAAAGGATAATAAATAAAAAAAGAATAATCCGGCATTTGGAGTGATTGAGGCTCATTTTTAGCTCTGTCTCGCTCCAAATGCCGGATGAATATTTTTAGCAATAAGTGTCTTGTCAAAGTAATATAATTTCTTTTGCCATTTAATATTATATACTTTGCCATTTAATATTATATACTTTGCCATTTTAATATTATATACTTTGCCATTTAATATATATATACTTTTGCCACTCTTATTTTTGTTCCGGATGAACCGGATATTTCATAAGCTATTCTATATTATATAATGTGTAGTGCTGTTGGCACTTTTGCAAAGTTATAATCTGAAGCGAAGGAGAATTGTGATGACTAAAGTTTCGGATTTAGTTTCAAACGGGCTATGCGCTTGTTGGGCTTTCAGCCCACCCCTGCCTAAATCAGAAACTCTAGTTATGATGATAAATGTTTGAAATATGAATATAGGTGCAAATATAATTATCCTTGTTTTTTAATAAGCCAGTTTCTGAAGAATGGGTCCTCTATTTCGTATTCGTTTATCTTTATTATATATCCCATTTGCATAAGGCGTTTCACACTGCTGTAGATGGTGCTTGTTGGCAACGAGCGTGTGGACGATGGTTGCTTTTTGTGGGCGAGGTTAAGCAAGATGTATTTGTCGGTTTTGTTGAAATTCATCCATAGGCGTTCGAAGTCAAGGTCATGTATTATTGTTAGTTGCTCAACAGCCTCCTTCACGATGTCTTCTTTCACATCCGAGTAGGTTAGAATCTCCCACACTTGAGATGCGAGTTGCTGTGTGAAATATGGATGGCATAGTGTGGTGTTGAGTATGTCCTTGGCAATATCCTTAGCCTGCGTGTCGTATTTGAGCGGTAGGCGTTGGGTGATGTATTGCATAAAGTCGTCGTATGGAATCTTGTCCAGGTGCATCAACATACCGAAATGATAGAATGGCGACTTTTTTCGTTCGAAGATTTGGGTCATCATCGACTCTTGGCTGCCAAGAAATATGTAGTTGATGTTCTGTTGTTCTTGCATTATCGCACGTAGCCGTTTGTCGAGTCCTTTCTCAATGCCCATAATCTCTTGAAACTCGTCGAACACAGTGATGATGCGTTTGGTAGGCGAGCTTACCTTCTCTAATAGTGCAAATGCGTCCTCCAATATTGCAGTAGTGTCGAGGCTCGGCTGGAACGAAACGTCCACGGCATCGCTGAATGGGTTTGTGGAAATGGTTGGTATAACACGGAAGTGCGTCATAAGATGCTTAACCTTCTCGAATGGGCGCAACTTGAATATCTCCTTGAGTAGCAACGATGCGAGATTTTCAACGCTCACAGCCATTTGCAGGTTGATGAAGATGCTTGGACGGTTGATTTCCTTAATGGCTTTCTTTACGAGCGAAGTCTTGCCAAAGCGTCGCGGACTTATCAGTACAATATGGTTTGTACTGTTCATAGAATGTTTGATGTAGGCTAATTCGTTGGTGCGGTCGGTGAAGTAAGGCTCGTCAACAACCGAACCGAATTTGAATGGGTTGTTCATATTGCGAAAATTTTCGTTACGAAATTTTTCGCAAAGATAGCGTTTATTATTTGAATAGGCAAGTTTTATTATGTGGTGAATATCTAAATGTCTGTGATATACAATTAATTTTCGCTAAAACGCTTGCGGTGTCACATAAAAGTTGTATCTTTACCCCGTGAAAACTAACCACTGAAAATCCGTTGACCTATGGAACTAAAACAAGCTACAGCCGGAACAATGGAATCTGGCGACATTATGATTCAAATTGCCCCTGCAGACCATGAGGGGCTTGACATCCAACTACAAAGTTCGGTGGCCTTCCAGTTTGGCGACCAAATACGTGAGGTGATACGTGAAACCCTTACAGGGCTTGGCATCACCAAGGCTGACGTGCATGCTACTGACAAGGGTGCCCTTGATTGCACCATACGCGCACGCACTACTGCAGCTGCAGTGAGAGCTACTGGTAAGGACGTTTGGAAGGAATAATATATATAACCCTTCTTGTCTTCTGCTTGCCTTGTCGGTATTGGGCTTCTTTGACAGCTTGGCCGATGTTAGGCTTATTAAACATGCTTTGACGACGTAAAGCTTGTATTTTTAACTAAAAATTCCACAACAGATGAAACGATTAAGAAGAACAATGATGTTCGTGCCAGGCAACAATCCTGGCATGATGCAGGACGCTTATATATATAGCCCCGACTCTATCATGCTCGACCTTGAGGATTCGGTTACCATGGCAGAGAAGGACACAGCACGCCTGCTTGTATACAATGCGCTGAAGTCGATTGACTACGGCAATACTGAAATGGTGGTGCGCATCAATCCGCTATCTACTCCATACGGCAAAAAGGACATCGAGGCTGTTGTCAAGGCTGGCGTACATGTTATACGTATGCCTAAGACCGAGACAGCCGAGGAGGTGGTTGAGGTAGAAGAAGAAATAGAGAAGGTGGAACGTGAGCTTGGATGCCTTGGACGTACACAGATTATGGCTGCTATCGAGAGTACGCTTGGCGTTGTAAATGCTTATGCCATTGCCACTGCATCGAAGCGTATGATGGGTATTGCTCTTGGCGCTGAGGATTATTGTGCCAATCTGAAGACACAACGTTCGCCTGAAGGTATGGAGTTGCTTATGGCTCGCCAGACTATCGTTGTTGCCGCACGTGCTGCAGGCATAGATGCACTCGATACTGTATATAGCAACCTTAACGATATGGATACATTCCGCAAGGAGGTAGAGCTTATACATCAGTTGGGCTTTGACGGCAAGTCGATTATCAATCCTAGGCAGATTGAGATTATAAACGAGGTGTTTACACCTACGCAGAAGGCTATCGACAAGGCGCTTGCTGTTATTGCCGCCATTAAAGAAGCCGAGCGTAAGGGCTCGGGTGTAATTGCAGTAAACGGTAAAATGGTAGACCGCCCAGTGGTTATACGTGCACAGCGTGTTATTGATCTTGCTTTGGCATCGGGCGTAATTAAAGAGGAGGACTTGGTATGAGCACACTGAAAGAAAGACTTGCCATTGCCTCGCAGGTGGCTGAGGCTATGGGAAAAAAGGTTTATAATAATGTAGAGCACGACCTTAAGGAGGTTACTCCACGTATGGAACTTCAGCAGAAGAGTCCGAAGCTTGTAACACTTGAGGAGGCTATTCGCCGTTCTGGATTGCGCGACGGTATGACTATATCTTTCCATCACCACTTCCGTGGTGGCGATAAGGTGGTAAATATGGTTGTAGACAAGTTGGCTGCAATGGGCTTTAAGGATTTGCATCTTGCAGCATCAAGTTTGCAGGATGTGCATGCTCCGCTTATCCAGCATATAAAGAATGGTGTTATCACGCAGGTGTCAACATCTGGACTGCGTGGCGAACTGGCTAACGAGATTTCTCATGGGTTGATGGAGAAGCCTGTAATATTCCGTTCGCATGGCAATCGCGGTGCTGCTATTGCATCAGGCGAGTTGCATATTGATGTAGCTTTCCTTGGCGCGTCGTCTTGCGATACATTGGGCAATGCTTGTGGCTATTCGCGTTCGGAGAATGCCAAGAGTATTTGTGGCTCGTTGGGATATGCTCTGCCTGACGCACGTTATGCTGATAAGGTGGTGATATTGACTGACGACCTCGTGCCTTATCCTAACACACCTAACGCTATATCGGAGCATGATGTCGACTTCGTAGTTGAGGTTGACTCTGTAGGCGACTCTTCTAAGATTGCCTCGGGTGCTATACGCGATACTAAGAACCCTCGCGATATATTGCTTGCCAAGCAAGCTGCCAAGGTTATTCTTGCCAGTGGCTACTTCCGCCAAGGTTTCTCTATCCAGACAGGTACGGGTGGCGCGTCGTTAGCTGCTGTTAAGTATATCCGTCAGAGTATGATAGACCAGGGTATAACTGCTTCGTTTGCACTTGGTGGCATTACTGCCCACATGGTTAAGATGCATGAGGAGGGTCTTATCGACCGATTGATTGATGTGCAATCGTTTGATAAGGTGGCAGCCGAGTCGTTAAAGAACGACCCTAAACATAAGGAGGTTGCCGCATACGAGTATGCAAGTGCTATGGAGCAGGGCTCTGCTACGCATTATCTCGACATTGTTATATTGTCGGCTCTTGAGGTTGACGTCAACTTCAACGTTAATGTTCTTGTTGGTAGCGACGGTATCATCCGTGGTGCTGTTGGTGGTCATCCCGATACAGCAGAAGACTCAGCTCTCAGCATTATTGTATGTCCGTTGCTTCGTGGCAGAATACCTTGCATTGTGAATGAGGTAACTACACTCATCACTCCGGGCAAGTCGGTAGACGTTGTTGTAACAGAGTATGGCATTGCAGTTAATCCGTCTCGTCCAGAGATAGCCGAGCGTCTGCGTGCAGCTGGCTTGAAGCTTGTAAGTCTTGAGGATCTGCGCGACCGTGCCTTATCTATAATTGGCACTCCAGCTCCATTGCCGTTCGGTGACAAGGTAGTTGGTGTTGTGCTTGGCAGAGATGGCTCGGTGCTGGATGTTATAAAGAACATTAGGAATTAACTCAAAATTCACAACTCTAAATTCATTCAATGGTTACGCTTAACGAACTTCTGGCGAGTCGCGACTCACGCCATGCTATGCAACAAAAGTTGCTGGCTGAACATTCGGGAAAGACACTGGTGTGCCTTACTGTCGTTATGCCAGGAAGCGTGAAGCGTAATCAGCAGTCGCTTATCGTGGCTCATGCTGCGGTGGAGCAGATGATTGAGAGTTACGAATTAGGAGTTAGGAATGACGAGTTAGAAGTTAGGAGTGACGAATTAGGAGTTAGGTTTGGTGGGTGCTTGATAGAGCGCGACCTCGAAACTGGATACGAAGCCTATCTCATTACCGACTTACCGTTGCTCGAAGCCAAGCGCATTGCTGTACAGATAGAAGACACTCACCCCTTAGGTAGACTCTTTGATATCGACATCATTGATAAGGATGGTGTGCCGGTATCAAGAGATAGAGTAGGGAGCAGCCCACGTCGTTGCCTTGTGTGCGACCGCGAAGCAAGATATTGCATGAGGATGAGGTGGCACACGCAAGAGGAGATATGGGAGAGAATAAATGCAATGGTGGATAGTTGGATAAATAGCAATAGCAAGCAATATGCCCCGAAGGGGCATTAGCTCCCATGGTGGAGTGTCGGCAATTGCAAGTAATACGCCCCGAAGGGGCATTAGCGCCTAGCCCAGGGCAACGCCCT
>ERZ870052.197-NODE-197-length-23263-cov-5.550807_pt1 | contig 23263 bp, 14 predicted proteins | sample MGYA00520889_ERZ870052 | MGnify/ENA primary metagenome ERZ870052 (study PRJEB32232, sample SAMN07284988) | human gut metagenome | biome: human-associated habitat; material: feces | host: Homo sapiens | place: Tanzania | collected 2014-08-14 ...
CCACAGACCTCTTATCCGAAGACTGATTATTTGTCATTCCCACTTGTGAGAAAGCAAGAGCAAGCATCAAAAGAAGCAAAATTGCACTGAGTTTAGTGCAATTCTTTATAAAAAGTGCACTGAACTCAGTGCAATTTCATAAAATAAATCACGTTTCTTCCATAAGTAAGAGCCCGCCATTATCCGTACTATTATTAATAGGAGAAAAGGATATGAATAAGAAACTGACATCATGGCTCTTTTCGAGCTTCTTACTTGCTGCACCCTTGTCGCTCCAAGCCCAGTATCATTCACAGGTTTGGAATCCCGATAATGGCAACGGCACTTATACTAATCCCGTGATTTATGCCGACTATAGCGACCCGGATGTGGTGGCTGTAGGAGAAGACTATTATCTTACGGCAAGTTCCTTTAATTGCATCCCAGGACTTCCCATTCTCCATAGCAAAGACTTGGTAAACTGGGAAATTATCGGGCACGCCCTGCAGGAACAGGAACCCAAGGAACTCTTTGACCAGCCTCAACACGGCAAGGGAGTTTGGGCACCAGCCATCCGACACCACAACGGCGAATTCTACATTTACTGGGGCGACCCCGACCACGGCATCTTTATGGTAAAGACCCAAGACCCACGTGGCACTTGGGAGAAACCCGTCTGCGTTATAGCAGGAAAAGGAATGATTGACCCTTGTCCGCTCTGGGATGAAGACGGAAGATGCTATCTCGTGAACGGATGGGCAGGAAGCCGTTCTGGCTTTAATTCCGTTCTCTCAGTTCGAGAGCTTTCTGCCGATGGAACCAAGGTGATAAGCAAGCCTCGCATCGTTTTTGATGGAGGACAGAAGAACCACACCACCGAAGGTCCGAAGTTCTATAAGCGAGATGGATATTACTGGATTATGTGCCCGGCAGGTGGCGTAGAGATGGGCTGGCAACTTGCCATGCGAAGCAAGAACATATATGGTCCTTACGAAGCCAGAAAGGTGATGGCACAAGGCAAGACCAAGATTAATGGTCCTCACCAGGGAGCGTGGGTTCATACAGCGCAAGGTGAAGACTGGTTCCTGCATTTCAATGACAAGGCAGCATACGGCCGTGTTATCTTCCTGCAGCCTGTAGATTGGAAGACAGGATGGCCAGTAATGGGCAATGACAAGGATGGCGGCGGATGTGGCGAACCATATCTCACCTATCGCATGCCGAAGTCAGCATCAAAGGTAAAGAAGAATCCTCAGGAATCAGATGAATTCAACAGCACAGAGCTAGGCTTGCAATGGCAATGGCACGCCAACTATAACCAGCTCTGGGGAATGCCTACCAATAATGGTTGTCTGCGTCTTTATACTGCAGATCTCACAACAACCAACCAAGAAGGAAGTCAAGAATCTTTCAAGAGTCTTTGGCAGGCTGGCAATCTCCTACTCCAGAAGACTCCAGCCAAGGATTTCACTGCCACTACCAAGATTCGCTTTGCATCGAAAGAAGATGATCAATATGGCGGCATCATCATGATGGGCAGAGATTATCAGGCACTGGTTGTGCGTCGCATGGGCGACAACTTCCTGCTCCAGCAGCTTTCCTGCAAGGATGCAGATTTAGGCGGTATTGAAACAGAGAAGACGCTCGTCACCTTGCAACCATCAGAGAAGGATACCATCCCCTACTCTCCTGCCATCTATCTCGACATCTATCTTCAGATGAAGGTAAAGGACGGCAAATGCCAGTTTGCTTACAGTCTTGACGGCAAGCGATACAAGAGCGCTGGCGATCTCTTTATGATGAAGCAAGGCAAATGGATAGGTGCCAAGATGGGCTTCGTGAGCGAGCGCAAGAATACCAAGGGCAACCGAGGCTGGATAAACGCAGACTGGTTCAGAGTTACACGCTAATCTACAATCAATATATATATCAAAAAAGGTGGATGCCAGAGACTCTATTTAAAGAGCTTTCTGCATCCACCTACTTTTTGGTATTAAAATACTATTTACCTTTAATCGTCCCAAACAGAATATCGATTCGTAGGACGGCTCAAGACCTCATAATCACTACTAGCAGGGTCCTGTGATACGTCGCTACCTATAGCACTTGCTGCCAACAAAGCAGACTCCATATTGATCTCAGTCACCTCAACAGATGGCTTCATATATTCCTTTTTCATCTTTCAAATCCTTTTTATTATTTTACAACAAAAGCCTTACCCTTATGAATATAAATCTGATTCTTCTGCAAGCCAGCTTTGCTGACACGAATACCGCTCAGGGTATAGTAAGCGTCATCAGACTGTTTGTCGGTTGCTACCTGAGTGATACCAGTTGTGCCACCAAAATCAATATCGATGCTTCTTGACTGAGCAGCAGGAGCAACCAGATAAGCCTGATTAGCCTTTACCTGAATGCCTGATCCAGAAGACACCTTATAGAATGCAACTACACCATTCTGATTCTGAAGCACATAAGCATCCGCAGGAACAGAAGTTTCCGCCCAAGCACCCACCAAAGAACCATTCTTTGTACTTTCAGCCTTAGTTGTCAACGTTGTTGTAGCAGTAAAGGTATATTTACCCTCTGCAGCATTGATAAGTACAGGAGTATTGGCAGGAATAGTCTGAGTGAGTTCTGTAACTGACGCCTTATTGCCAGAAGTATAATTCAAAGTATATGCCTTCACATTCTCAGGGATGGTGGTTTCGTATGGCAACACGAGGGTTGCAGCACCTGCACCGGTTACATTGAGATTGTAAGTGGCAAGGGCATACTCAACTGTAAGCTGTGGTACCAAATCAGCAGCAGCAAAAGCAATAGGAGCATCAGTGTTCTTTGTATTTTCAAAATTCTTTGCTTCCTTGGTAAAAATCTGGGTGGCCTTAGCTTCATCCTTCTCTTTAGCCAACAAAATATTGAACTTGGCATCCGACAAGCCCTTTACAGCTTCTGTCAAATCTACATTTGTAGTCCATTTAGCAATATTGGTAAAATCAGTGTTGACTATCGCATCTGTCGTAATGTCTGCATTTGCCTTTCCCTCTGCCTTGAAAGTTGTCAGCAGGTTATTGTTTACCATTGAAGCAGCAACGTTTTTTGCCTCGGTTTCATATACTGTATTTTCTTCGAACACATCATACTTATAGACATTAACCATTCTATCACCTTTGATACGCTTTGTCACAAGACGCAAGCTTGCCTTAGATACCTCATAATTAGAATGCGAAACTTCTTCAGGAAGATCAAACGACATCAAGCCCAACATACTTACATTCTTTGAAGCATCAGCCTCATTAGTATAAGACTGCAATTCCATATTTGTTGCAGCTGCCTGATTAGTCTTATTGTTTTTGCGAATCCATGTATCAGCAGTAGGGTTCAAAACCTTAGAAACCTGATTCTGCACTTCCTCATAAACCAATGTAAGCTGAGGTTTCAAATCATCTGCAGCGAACATAAAGTTTGGAGTAACTTTAGAGTTGGTTACATCTTTAGCATCGCTGGAGAACACCTTAACTGCATTAGTTGTAGTCTCAGCGGCGTTGGCTAACATCAAATTACATTTCCCATGCCCTAAAGTCTGAATATAAGCAGTCAAATCAATCTCGTTCACCCAATCGGCAAGAGTAGAAGAAGCGCCACCATCTGTTACTGCCTTACCACTTGTACCCTTGAGTTTTACAGATGCAAGAGGTTCCTTACTGCGAGCCACAGCAAGATTACTTTCCTGAGAAGAATAAGTATCAGCATCAGATACCTCGGCATTCAAGGCATAAATATTCATCGTACCCTTGGCACGCTCTGTCACCAATCGCAAAGTAGCAGACTTGATAGCATAGCCAGACTTGTAAGGGATATCAAAAGACATCAATCCTACGAAGTCCACACTTATTGTTCCTTCATTACGAGAAGTACGCAACTCCAATGCAGATTCCTTTGGATAGGCTTTAGCTGCATTTGCTTTATTTGTACCATCATTACGCAATGTCACATCATTAGCAACGCTCAAAGTCTCACTTGTTGTTACTTGCGCATCAACAGGAAGGGTTGCCAACATAGTCAAGGCAAGTCCACCCAGAATACTTTTCGTTAGATTTCTTTTCATAAAATTTAATATTAAGTTAGAACTATATTGTCTATTATTAAGGCTACAGATTTTCCTAATTAAGAAATCCTTTAGCGGTAAAGCATCAATGTACTCCAGCCCAATTGGTCGAAAGCACCCGAATTGCTTCCGTAGCGACTATCCCCTGCACCACACTCCGGGCGAAGCTTGTCTGCCATTTGCTTGGCATAAGTAAAGCCAGAAGACAAGCCCTTCACCTTGGCATAATGGTTATAGAAGATTTCCCAACCAGGACGAACATCACCACGACCACCTTTTACCCTGCCATCCGAAGGGTCAGTATAGTTGTCTGCCAATACCGTCTGAATTGCACCATGATTCTTATTCTTACAAGTACAGTCTGAGCAATATACATACTTCTGGAAAGGCATATTCTTGGCTGCAATAAGCCATTCGCCCTTCTTATTGGCATTGTCTGTGCCATTTCGGAGATTGCCGAGTGCAACATATTCACCAAGTTTCATCAGTGCATTGTCATCAGCAGCGAAGAAGTCGAGTTTTGCAGCATCTGTGCTTCTTTTATTCACTGAGTAGAACGTGTAAGCCATCTGTGCAAGGTTAGCCACCACCATTACCGACATTTGTGCATGCCCCTGGTCACGACCGCTTTCCTGGTCTTGAGCTATCTGCTCTCCTGTGTTAAGAGGGTCAGAGAACGTAGCTTGCACCAAATTCCTGATGCATCCATTGCCGGCACCCTCATAGAAGTAATTGACCACGTAATCCACCATATCACAATCCTCGGTGAGGATGCCAATAGCGAGATAAGATGCCATATTCACAAGATCCCAGTTGCTCCAATAATGCAGCGAACAGTTGAAACTGCTCACATGATTATCCAGAAAGTCCCTGTTCCTGACAGCAAAGACATCCAGCATCCATTGTTTGAATGCAGCAAGTTCAGTCTTGTTCCACCCCGAATAAGTCTGCATAATTTCCGCAGCATTGGCAAAGGTATAACCTTGGGTGCCAGCTGCCAGATACAGATTGGCATCATTGGCTGTTATCTTCTTGCATGTGGCAGCCCATGCATTCAGAATCTCTACAGATTTCTTAGCATACGCCTCGTCTGCAGTCAACTTCCAAAGCAATGCCGTCTGGTAAGCTGCAGCCGCATCGCGCATGGCATAGCTATAGTTCTCTTTTTCCAGACCTGTTCCGGCAACATCACCTCGGACAATAACTTCTTGTGGAGATGGAGTGCGAGACAAGGAAGCATAGCTACTGTTCTTCAATGCCTGAAACTCTTGCTTCACCGCATCAGGTGCTGTAGCATCATGCAGACTCGCCTTTACACGTGAGAAATCGGTAGCCGAGTACATGGCACAAGGATGAGGAAATACATACTTGGTTGTTTGCCGCACGGTGTACATCTCTAAAGCTGCTTCATAAGGAAAGGCTTTGTCTGGATTGTCGCTACGCAAGGTTATATCACATACAGGAGACAAAGTTTCGACAACCTCTTGAGCGAAAAGGGGAAAAGCTGTCCACACAGACAACAACATTCCCCATATTCTCAGATTCTTATTCTTCATGCTTACGAATCATATAAGAACAGTATTCATCTGTTATTTCACAGCAAACTTCTTACCGTTCTTCACATAGATGCCAGCAGGAAGATTCTTACCGCTCATACGAACACCCTGCAAATTGTATATCGCCTCAGCTGAAACAACATCAGACTTTACCTCAGTAATGCCATTAGTTGTGTTGTTCTCATAAACAATGGTCAACTGTGGAACCAAGTCGGCAGCAGCAAAAGCAATTGGAGTATCTGTGTTCTTGGTATTTTCAAAATCCTTTGCATCCTTGGTGAAAATCTGGGTTGACTTGGCTTCATCCTTCTGTTTTGCCAATAAGATATTGAGTTTTCCATCAGACAAGCCTTTCAGAGCATCTGTCATGTCTACCTTTGTTGTCCATTTGGCAATATTGGTAAATGAAGTGTTGACAATTTCATCTGTAGTAATGTCAGCATTGGCTTTTCCCTCAGCCTTGAAAGTTGTCAGCAGGTTATCATCTACCATAGAAGCAGCTACATTGTCTGCCTCGGTTCCATAGACTGTATTCTCCTCAAACGCAGTATACTTATAGACGTTAACCATTCTATCACCTTTGACACGCTTAGCCACCAGACGGAGAGAAGCCTTAGTAATGGTAACATCGTCAGCCAAAGCGTCAGCAGGAATCTCGAAAGACATCAAGCCCAACATACTTTGACTTTTTGAAGCATCAGCCTCGTTGGTATAAGTCTGAAGTTCCATATTAACAGCAGCCGCCTGGTTGGTCTTGTTGTTCAGACGAATCCAAGTATCAGCTGTTGGCTGAATGGTAACAGTGGTCTGTGCGAAAGCACTCATACTCAACATTGCAAAAGCAGAAAACATCATTCCCTTAAGTAAATTCTTCTTCATATAATCATATTTTTTAGTTAATAATATTGTTAATTGTAATATCAATACGGCTCTCCAGCATCCTTTACGTAAAAATCCCTCGCAGAAAATCTAAAAGATTCCTGACGAGGGATTTTACCTCGGCTTATTCAAAAGCCATAACCTATCGAACGCTTAAAAACTTATATTCCAACTTAGCGATAGAGCATCAAAGTACCCCATCCCAACTGGTCGAAAGCACCAGAGTTGTCGCCATATCTACTGTCACCGGCACCACACTCCGGGCGAAGTTTCTTTGCCATTTTCTCTGCATAAATGTAGCCAGAAGTTAAGCCCTTCACCTTGGCATAGTGGTTATAGAAGATTTCCCAACCTGGGCGAACTTCACCACGACCACCTGTTTCCTTGCCATTTTCAACCTTGTTGTCAGCCAAAGCCACATGGGTAGCTCCATGATTCTGGTCCTTGCAAGTACAGCCTGTACAGTATACATACTTATTGAAAGGCATATTGCTGGCATTGACAAGCCACTGGCCTTCCTTGTTTGCATTGTCATTTCCATTGCGAAGGTTGCTCAATGCTACATATTCACCGAGTTTCATGAGGGCATTGTCATTGGCGGCAAAGAAGTCAAGCTTGGCTGCGTCTGCATTCAACCTATTCTGCTCATAGAGGCTATATGCCATCTGAGCTAAATTGGCAACCACCATAGCTGACATCTGCGCATGTCCCTGGTCACGACCGCTCTCCTGATCCTGTGCCAATTTTTCACCTGAACCCAGAGGATCATCCAGTAAGTCGCCAACTATCAGGTTTTTGATACAACCGTTACCTGCTCCATTATAGAAATAGTTTACTACGTAGTTTACCATCTCACTATTCTCGGTCAATATGCCGATAGCCATATAAGAACACAGGTTGAGCAAGTCCCAGTTACTCCAGTAGTGGAGGGCGCAGACTTTATTACCTGTATGGTTGTCGAGGAAGTCCTTATTCTTGCTTGCAAACACATCGAGCATCCATTTCTTATAGACATCCTGGTCAGCCTTAGACCAGCCGCTATAAGTAGTCATGATTTCAGCAGCGCAGGCAAAGGTATATCCCTGTGCACCAGCAGCAAGTACCTGGTTGGCATCATTGGAAGTAATTTTCTTACACTTCGCAGCCCAAGCCTTAAGGATTTCCACCGACTTTTTGGCGTAAGCCTCATTATCGGTCAACTTCCAGAGCATCGCCATCTGATAAGCTGCGGCAGCATCACGCATGGCGTACGCATAGTTTTCACCCGAAACACCCGTTCCTGTAGCATCACCGCGAACGATGACTTCCTGAGGATTAGGCTGATAGTTAAGCCCCACATACTTACTGGTTTTCAAACCTTGAAAGGCTTTCGTCACCTCAGGAATGGAACCTGCAGCAATTTCAGACTTTACTCTATCGAAGTCGGCGGCAGTGTACATTGCACATGGATGATTGAATGTATATGTTGCAGTGACACCTGGGTCAGTAGGAGTCTCCGGCAAGGTTAAATCCACCTGTCCAAACTCATTTTCTCTGCAAGAGGTTGGCAGCAGCATGAGTGCTGCCAAACCTGCTATGATAAAACTTTTCTTGTTCATAATACGAATATCTTTTTTATTAAAGATACGAATTGTAGTGATGGATTACTTAATTATTTCTTCACCTCGTAAGTCAAACCATCCACATTCTTAATGTAGCTCTGGAGGTCTTCAATACTCTTAAAGCTCTGCATCCAATATACGTTATACTGAATCTGATGAGTAACAGTAGCAATATCAGCCACCTTCAACTGGAAGGTATTGAATGAAATTGCCTCATTGGTAGGAGCAATACCACCGGTACCGAATGCTACGGTGCTCAGGTTGTAGATAAAGACATGACTACCATCAGAACACTTATATTCACCTGAGTACTTGTTGTTACCACCACCAAGAGCCTTGAAGTCAGCACCACTCTCACTCTTACCTACCACATCGAAGTTGAGGTTACGGGCAGTGATGCCTTCCTGATCCTTCACCTCATCCATCTTGATGGCGAGAATAGGATAATTGCCAGCATGGAGCGTTACAGGAGTATCCCACCACTTGAGGTCACCACGCTGCTTGGTAGCATTCTGGGTATAAGTGGTTATTGTGATATAACCATCGTGCCATACGTGAGAACTCTCTGTGCCATTGCCACTCTGCTTAGCATTGTAGAGGCTATAATGCTTCTCGTTGTGGAAGGTTTCACGAATCAAACCTACAGGAATATTGAGGTTGATGCTACTACTCTTGCCATCAGGAGTTGTCGCCGTAATGGTGACAGCGCCAAAGCCCTTGAAGGTTACAACACCAGCATCTACCGTTGCCACACTCTCATCAGATGAAGACCACTTCAACAAAGAGGTGGTACACTCAGCAGGAACCGTAGTGTAGTTGAGATTCAGGGTCTGTTCGTTCAGAGCACAGCAATAGCCATTCTCTGCAGCGTAAGCCTGGTCGATGGTTACATTCTCTGGAGTAACAATTCTCTTCACTTTGATGACCTTCTCGCCCGCTACGTTGGAACCATCGAGGGCTGTTGCCTTCACGGTTACAAGAGTAGAGAAGGCAGAAGTTTGCTTGGCAGTCAGCACACCGGTCTTTGAATCGATGCTTGCCGCATTCTCATTATCCACAGACCACTTCACGGTTTTGTAAGTAGAGTTAGCTGGCAAGATACTTGCCTGCATGTGGAGCGTATCACCCGCATAGACTTCATCCGCAGAAGAAGCTACAGGGATGGCTGTGGCCTTACGCAACTCGCTGGATACAACGATCTTGAGGTTGGCACTGATGCCGCTACCCTCATAGAGTCCGACAGGAGCTACCTGTACGATGGAATATCCATCACCATCCACTGCAGAAATGGTACCCTCCTCTGATACGGTGACAAAGTCGGCATTCGACGTTGTCCAGACTACATCTTTATATGTCACTGAATCTGGAGTAACCGTATAATCCAACTTCAATGTCTCGCCCTTGACCAATGGCAAGCACTGGGCACCAGTCTCGTCGGTGTAAACCAGCATCTGCTTGTCCTGCGCGAGGTTGAATTCGACGCTTGACGGGATGACTGCCGGATAAAGGTTTCCACCTTCATCGTCATCGCTACATGATGTGAACGATGTGACAGCCAAGCCGAGCATCAGCATCATGGTATATATCTTGTTATAACGTTTCATAATTGTCTGTTATTTAGAATATCTCATTAAACACTAAACATTACTCATTACACACTACCTTATTCCCAACCAGGGTTCTGACCCAAATTAGGATTGAGCTGCAGCTGTTCTGATGGCAATGGATAGAGATAGTTCTTATCGCTCCATGTGCGGTTGCTATAGAGAATGATACATCCCTCAGCATTCACCTGACGGCTCTGTTTTGCCCAAATGGACTCAAACTCTGTTCCCTTCCACTTCACGCCGAGCTGATCTTGTGGCATCTCAGTAGAAGCTGTAGCCCAACGCTTGAGATCGTCGATACGATAACCCTCGAAAGCCAACTCCACAGTACGCTCACGGCGAATCTCATCTCGCATACTCAAGCCATTGCCGGTAACCAAGGCATTGCTGAGTTTCACCATATTAGGATTAGAACGCTGGCGAACCAGATTGATGCTCTTGTTAAGGTCGTCGTCAGAAATCTTGTTTTCCAACTCATAGGTAGCCTCAGCATAGTTGAGAAGTACTTCCGCATAGCGGATAACAGGATAATCCATGGTTTCATATTTGTCTGCCACCTGGCGCTCCACAGCCCACTTATGAGTCTGATAACCACTATTGGCAGTAGCACTCACGCTCTTGGCACGGCTTTCATCGCTCTCGTCCCAAGCTGTGCGGCAGTGATCTGCCGTATTATCCCAAACCTTGTCACCACGCTTGGTCAATGTAGTGAGCATACGGTTGTCACGATTCTGGAACTCAGAGGTAGCCTTGTCGTATCCTTTGAAGAGAGGCGACTTTTCGATAGGCAGACCATCCTGGCAAACATACAGATTGGCTAACTTACGGGTAGGATAAACTGCATTCATCAGGTAAGCCTTTGTGATGTTCAAGGCTACACCATCTGTACTCTTGTGGCGACGAGCCAGGATATACTCAGTATTGTCCTTGGTGGTCAATCCAGCAGGATTGCACTGTGCATCCTCCAGGATGAACATGTAGCGGTAACTCTCCGTGCCCAACTTCTCATTGTAGAAGAGTTTGAAGCGACCACCATCCATCACTGTCTGAGCTGCATTCTTGGCGATGGTAAGGAGAGAGTTAACACGCTCGCTGTTGCTGGTTGCATCAGCACCTCCATTGTGGAACTTCTGCCAGGTAGCCTCATAGAGGGCTACACGAGAGAGATAAGCATTGGCAGCATCCTTGCAAAGGCGGCCAGCCTCAGATGCAGTCTCAGGCAAACCTTCTGCTGCTTCTTGGAGGTCTTTGATGCACTGGTCGATAACCAATCCACGGTCATCACGGGCTGCATTCATCGCTGGTGAATCCATATCTACAGGCTCAGTCAGGAGAATCACGTTTCCATAAAGCTGTACCAACTCAAAGTAACTGTAGGCACGAAAGAACTTAGCCTCAGCCACTGGCACGGCAATAGCCTTCTGATCTGCATAGCCAGCTGCATTCTTCAACAGCAAATTGGTATAATAAATATGTGTATAGAGCGAGGAATAGTTCTTGTCACGCTCAGGAATGGTATTGGTTCCCTGACTATATACATTGACACTCGCCTCTGCCATCAAGTCACTACGAGTATCGCTATGAGGTCCGTCACTCACGGCATACTGATACCCGTTGGCATCTCCTGCCTGGATATCGCGAGTGTAAGAATAGAACTGGTTGGCGAACAACTGGAAGTTGGTAGCCGAAGACCAAACGGTTTTGTCGTTCATCTGCGACTCTGGCGAGAAGTCCAGACAGCTGGTCATCGCCATCGTCATCATTCCCACACAGGCAACCTTGATTGTATTATATATCGTTTTCATATCTATAATCTATGAATAATTAAACATTAAATACTAAACATTAGAACGTAAGATTCACTCCGAAAGTAAAGTTACGGCTGAATGGATAGCGACTTGTGCCACTTGCATCGCGCTTAGCCTCCGGATCCCATCCATCAGAAATCTTGGTGCTCTCCCAAAGGTCTTCGCCTGTGAAGTAGATACGTGCCATGTTGATGATGCCTATCTTCTTCAGCAAACCAGCTGGCAAGTTGTAACCTACGGTCAGGTTCTTGAGTCGGATATAACGACCATCCTGTGCTGTCTGCGAATTTGCCTGATAGTTATAGTTGACGATATTGCCATCCATTGTATATGGTGCATAGTAAGCATTCGGATTGGTCTCACTCCATGTATTGCCAATGCTGCTTGTTGTAGAATTGGTATAAGGAGTACGGAACGGCACGGTCCAGGAGTCGATGCCACGATATACAAATCGGTTGGCTGAGCCTTGGAACACAATATTGAAGTCGATGCCCTTCCATGATGCACCTGCATTGAATGAGTAGGAGATTTCTGGAATATCGCTGCCAAGATAAATGTAATCATTGTAGTCGAGCACTCCGTCGCCATTCTCATCGCAGTACATGTTGTCACCCACGCGCAGGTTGGCTGGCATGTTGATTCCATTGTTTGGATAGTATTTTGCCATGTATGCCTTCAACTGCTCCTCGTTCTGTATCTTGCCACCATAGCGAAGACCGAAGATAGAGTTGAGTGAATAGCCCTGCTGGGTGCTGGTATACCCCGACTTCAATACGGTGGTGCCACCATAATCGGTCAACTCGTTGCGAGTGAAGGTGATGTTACCACCTACATGATACTGCACCTCGCCTATCTTTCCGTTGTAATTAATGCTACCCTCGTAACCCCAGTCCTTGAATTTACCGTTATTGGCAGTAGGAGCCTTGTCGCCGAGTACTGCTGGATAGGTAATAGCCACGAGCATATTGTCGTTCTTCTTCAAGAAGGCTTCCACAGTACCTGTCAATGCTCCATTGAAGAAGCCAAAGTCGAGAGCCACGTTGTAGTTCTTGATGCGCTCCCACTGACGCGTGGTAGAAGCGAACTTGCCATTGGTCTTGATGGTAGTAAGCTTGTCACTGCCTACATAGGCACCGGTCAATGTACCTAGATTATAGAACTGATAGCCATCATAATTGTCGATGCCGCTCTGAGAACCCATCTCGGCATAAGAAGCACGAAGCTTCAGATTGCTCAACCATTCCACATCCTTCAGGAAATTCTCCTGGTTGATGCGCCATCCCAAGGATGTTCCCCAGAAGAATGCCCAACGGTTCTGTGGCAAGAACTTGGAACTACCGTCGTAACGGCCATTGAACTCCAGGAGATACTTACTGTCGAAGTCGTAGTTGAAACGACCGAAGTAAGACATGATGGCATTGCGATAGTTGTTCTTGAGGATGTCATCGTTGGTCAAGGTCAACGTACCATTACCATTGATAACATCGAGACCTTCCAAGATGTCGGTGTAGTTGGCACCAAACATCTCCATATCCTTCAATTCATACTGGGCGCCGAGAGTGAGACTTGTATTATGCAACTTGGCAAAAGTCTTGTGAGCATTTACAAAACCAGAGATACTATAGAAGTCGGTGCGGGAAGAAGTCTGCTTAAAGTAAGACTTAGCCTGCGTAGGATCTTCCAGGGTCTTGCTGGTACCTGTATAATTATAATAGGTGATGCTGTTCTGGATGGTGCGGCGGCGAGCCTCGTTGGTATTGTAGCCTACGTTGACATTGGCATCCAACCAGTCGGTAAGCTTAGCCTTCAAAGTTTCGCTGATGCTGAGGGCACGAACAGAGAGCTTGTTGTCGCCACCCTGCTGCAACTTAGCCACCGGCGATCCCCAGGCACCCCAGGCGTAAGCCTTTCCATCCTGCGTAGTCAATGGCAAGCCTGGCATAGGCATGCTGGTAGTCAAGGCAGAACTTACCAATGTAGGAGCCACCTGTTCCTGTCGGCTATAGGCGATGCTGCTCTCAAGAGTAAACATCTTGTTGAGCTTGTTGGTATTGTTCCAGCGGATATTGTATCGCTTATTGTTGTTGCTGCCATACTGGAGAGGTGAGCCGTCATAGAGGAAGCTACCAGAAATACGGAAAGAGTTCCTGTCGGTACCACCTGCCAAGCTCAAGCTCTGGCTGGTGCTCCATGTAGAGCCAAAGAGACTGCCGAGCCAGTCAGCCTCATCGTCAAAGACAAAGTCCTTCACGTCGGTGTAGGCTGCCTGACCGAAAGGATTGGCAGTCTTCTCCAAGTCGATGTAGCCACCCTTATACTTCTTTGCCAACTCTGCATATGTGTACCAGTTATTACTAGTATTATTGTCATTGCGGAGCATCTGCTGGATGCCGTCAGCCCACTGGTCAATGCTGCAAAGCTCAGGCATCAAGCCCACAGTCTTCAGAGTAGCACTACCGCTATAATTGATTTGTAGTTTGCCTTCCTTACCTTTCTTGGTAGTAACGAGCACAACTCCACCGGCAGCACGGCTACCATAGATGGCAGCAGAACCGTCCTTCAGGAAGTTGATACTCTCGATATCGTCTGGGTTGAGAAGTCGCAACTCGCTCACGCTGTTGGCAGCAACACCATCAATGACAACGAGAGGCTCCGTAGAGTTCATGGAAGAAGAGCCACGGAGGTTCAAGCCCCAGCTCTCATCACCAGGCGCAGAAGAAGAACGGCTGATCATAACACCTGGCACCTGACCTTGCAAAGCCTGCAATGGAGAAGCCAAGCCACCCTTGCCTTCAAAAGCCTTGCTGTCAATTACGGTAACGGCACCCGTCAAAGACTCCTTTTTCTGAGTACCATAACCTACTACTACCACCTCCTGAAGAGCCTGGCTATCCTCGATCATCGTCACGTCGAGCAGAGAACCCGTGACCTTAATGATTTGTTCCGTAAAACCGATATAAGAGAACTTGAGTTGTGCACCCTTTTCCGCCTTGATGGAATAATGTCCATCGAGGTCGGTAACGGCACCGCCCTGTTGTCCTACTACCTGCACTGTTACGCCGATAAGCGGTTCACCTGTCTTATCAACAACTGTACCTTGAACCTGCTGCTGTTGTGCTACAATAGGATTAGGAGCACCCGCTGCCAACAAAGAGGCAGAGAAAAGAGGCATTGCCAATCCAGAGAGCATACATGCTTTAATGAAATTATGCTTCATAAAATAGGTATTGTTATATTGTTTATTTTATTTTTCTGTTCTTGTATAACTAAAAGACGGATGATTAGATAATCTTACGTAAATAGTCCTTCATTTCTTTTGTAGAATGATAGATATGGGTTTCTACCGTACGCTTGCTCAACTGTAGCTTTTCCACGATTTCATCGGTGGAGAAACCTTCGTGCTTATACATTTTATATACATTAGCACGCTTGGTTGGCATTTTGGCAAGATAACGCTGCTCGAAAGAGAGAATGTCGGCAGCCTCCACTCTTCGAGCTACAGAAGAGCAGTCGTGACTGACCATGGAAAGCATCATTTGCTTTTCAGTTTCACGAACGAACGCCTTATGACGGGCATCATCAATAATCATACGCTTCGCCATCACAAAAATTAAATTCTTGGCTGTCTCCTCTGAAATTAAATCCAGAGACATCACCTTGATAAAGAGATCTTGAAGCATGTCTTCTGCAGCCATCACATTGTGTGTATAGCTCACAAGATACTGCTTGAGGTCGGCGTAGTACTTCTCATAGATAGAAGCCACCAAACCACGGTTTTGAAGATTGTAGTCTTGTTCCATATCGAATAACAGTTTAATTTTGCACTCTAAAAGATTGTCATTTTCAGAAGTAACTTTCTGAATCACGGTTGCAAAGATATAACCTTTTTCGATACGAAGCAACATTTTAGACAGGAAGTACCGCCAACTGGTTTTTCGATAAGTCCAATTCGTTTAACACACTAAATTACAAACATTTACAGATACTCAACATATAGTCTATCTAAATTAGGCGAAGCTATGAGTGTACTTTTATACACCCAAAGCTTCGCCTTTTACGTCTTACTTATGTTATAATCTGATGTTCTGTTTCTTGAGATATTCGGTAGGAGTCATCCCCTCCACACGCCGGAAAGTACTGAAGAAGCTCGACTTCTTGAAACCGCATTTCTCGCTCAAAGCCGTCAGGGTGAATTTCTTGTATTCGCCTTCTGCTATCAACCTCTTGAACTCATTCAGGCGATACTGGTTAATGAACTCATAATAGTTCTCCTTGACATAAAGACTAAACACCTGACTCAACTTGCTTGACGACAAGCCGAGAACTTCGGCAAGATCGCTCATCTTCAGTTCAGGGTTTGTATAACAGCGATTTTCCTCAATATAGGTTTTCATACGCCCTACTATCTCAGCAAACTCCTCTTCGTCTATCTTTACACGAGCATATTTAGGAGTGTTCGGAGAAGCATCACTATTGGATTCTTCACTCTTCATTCTCCGTTCTTCACTTTCCATTTCTGCCTGCTGCTGTTCCTGCTCCACTTCTATCAAGGCACCTTCTATCTCATTTCGTTCCTCCAAAAGCACCTTGGTATTCTTATGGTAGCGATACCACATAAGGAGCAGGACGATGGCAGCCAAAAGAAGAATCAATTCCAGTATCGCTACCCAAGAAGGCGTTACTACAACCCGATACTCACACTCTGTAGCCGGAGAGCCTGCCAATCGCACCTTCAGATTATGTACACCCAACATCAGATTCTCGAGAACGATGTCCTGTTCATCTCCCACACTTCTCCATTCCTTGTCACCATCCAGCTTGTATTGGTAGAGACGGCCATTAGAACGGGCATAATCCTGCAGCAGGACGCGGAAAGCCAGTTTCTCTGAGATAATATTCCATCGAATGCCCAGCGTATGGACTTCATTGGCTTTGTCTTCCAGTGCAAATTCCATCTGGTCGCTTCCCCTGCGTATGTCGTAAAGACTGATACGGTAAGGATTATGATTCTGCCAGTAGTTTAATGCCTGACGATTCACCTCCATCAAACCATTGGATGTAGCCACCCAGATTTGTCCCTTGGCATCCATCTGCACGCCATTGGAATTGATCATCTGGCACATCAGTCCCTCACCATAACCAAAATGCTGCAAATCCTGCATCTGGTAGCTGATGCGGAACAAGCCCCTATCAGTTGCTAGCCAGTAATATCCCTTCATGTCATCCAGGAAACCATAGAGCCTGCTGTTAGTCAGGTCTTGCGGCAACTCCATCTGCCCGAAATGAGTCATCGACGGATTGGTATAATATAATCTCGATGGTTTGAGAAAGAACATGAGTCCCTGATGACCTCTCGAAACAACGAGGCTTTTCTCTGCCTGAAAGAAGCCCTTAGGGAAATTGGTATTCTCAAAAGTCTGAGTTGCCGCCACATAGAGCGATACGCCTTGCGAGCAAGCCCAGCCATTACCCATCTTATCAAACTGGAAGTTGGTGATACCTCCGCAAAGGCGGGAATTATTCTCGGTATATCTCTGCAGGTTGCCTTCGCCATCCCACACAAAGACACCCTCAGCCGTACCTATCCACATTCTGTTATCCCGACTTACGTCGAAGGAAGAAATAGATGTTGTTTCCAACAAGGGTTGGTTCGGAATGCGGGAAACCAGAAAAGTCTGCGGATTCAATATCAGCAAGCCTCCATCATAGGTACCTATATAATATTGTCCTTTGAAATAAACTATATTAGTTATGATATGGGCATCCAAAAGTTCACTAGGCGTGAACAACTTAACAAACTTTCTTGCCTCATCTATATAATAGAGGCCATCATTCGTACCAATAAGCTTCACCTGATTGCCGATATAAAAAGAACGCACCAGCAAACCCTCGGTAGTGAATGAACCGAAAGAATAACGGCGGAAGATAGGAGCACTATAGAACGTATAGCACAATCCAAAGCGGTAGAAGCCAAACCAATTGACACCATGCTTGTCTTTCACAAAACAATAGACGGCGTCACTCGGTAAGCAATGCTTTCTATCCCCCTTCGAATGATAGGCTTCCTTGATAGCCAATGTCTTGGCATCCAGCAGGAAGGCACCCGAGCCATCGGTACTTACAGCTATTTCCTCTTTCTCTGTTACCTGCAAGTGTGTAACCACATTACCTATACCAGGTATCTGATATGGAGCCGTCATACGACTAGGATCATAAACATACAATCCGTTATTCTTCGTGCCGATTATAAACTTACCCTGCGAAATGACCAGCTGGCTCAACGCCGAACCCTTCGGCATCTTGTCGGCAATGACATAAGAACGGAATTTGCCTGTCTTCGGGAAATAGCAGTTGAGCGCATATCGGCTCAGGAACCAGATATTACCCTGCTTATCTGCAAGGATGTCTCTCACACCGTTCTCTACTCCCATGCGGGAAGCTCCTACCGTTATCAATCGGGAAGTTTTACCATCATATATATGCAGTCCCTGGCGGTTGCCTACATAGAGAATGCCCTTGGTGGCAAATACCGTCTCTCCTTGATTGATTTCAGGCATTTTCTGATGAAATGATGCTTCCCCACTTCTCTTCTCAAAAATACCAAGTCTTGTGGCAGCATAAATGGTATGAGCCTCGTCTTCATAGAGGTCATATACATAGTTGGCAGAGTTATCCTGTCCGTTCAGCCGGAATGTAACCAGTTGCTTACCTTTATAAAGAGCCACGCCATTGCTCGTGGCAAACCAGATTCGCCCCAGATGGTCGGGCATGATGCGAGAGACTGATTCACCCGGAAGCCCATCTTCCTTGGTTACAAAATGAAACACCTCATCATTGACGATGTCGGCACGAATACCGACAACGTCAATGATGAGGAATACGAATAATATGGTATATTTTATAAATACGTTCATGACCTCAAAACTTCGTTTATATTTTCAGTTCTATTTGTGATTGCAAAGATAAAACAAATTCTAGAAAATACAAAATAATTCGCGAGTTTTTGTTTAACCAGCAACGTATTAATCATTTACCTTTACCCCAAAAGCGCAATATGCCAGATAGACGGCACACACCAGAAGCACGCAGATTCCTGCGGTAATACTGCCAAAGCCATCGGTTGCCCACCCAATGAAAGGTGTAGCCGCTCCTCCACCTGCCACAGCAGTAATCATCAGTCCGGAAATGAGATTGCCCTTGGTTGGCTCCGTCTGCACTGACATAGAATAGATGATTGGGAAGATGCAGGAACAGAGAAAACCAACAGCTCCGATAAGTGCCAGCGTGAAACCTGGCTCAAAACGGCAAAGTGCCAACAAGCCCACCACGGCGATACAAGCCACGATATTGTAGCGATAATAAGTGGCAGGCTTAATCTTAGTCATCAGGAAGACTCCCAGAAAGGCTCCGATAGTACGGCTGATGAAATACACTTGAGGAGCCACACCAGCCTGAGTCACCTCCCAGCCGAAGCGCTCTATCATCACCTTGGAACTGATAAAGTTGGTACCTACATCGATACCTACCACGAAGAAGATGCCGAAGAAGAGCGTCAGGATGGTCTTGTTTTTCAACAGACCGAGTGTCTTACCTACGGTTACATCTGAAACCTCACGTTCTTCACGCTGTATAGGAGAAGCCCAGAGCCACAAGGCAGAGAACAGTGTTACCACTCCCAATATCGGGAACACATAATACCAATGCGCCTTATCGCCATTGCCCAGCACGTTAACAGCCAAGAGCATGAAGAAAGGACCACAGAACGAAGAAATGGCCTTCACCACCTGTCCTGCCGTAATGCTGCTGGTAAGCATCTTTTCATCGGTAAAGACATTGCGCACCAGTGCATTCTGCGATACTTGCAGGATGGCATTGCCGATACCTAAGGCTGCATAGCCCACCAGACAAGCCCAGCTGGAACCCACCAAAGGCACCAGCATACCAGCCACGGTTACAGCCATACCCAGCAACACAGTATTTTTCCTTCCCCAGGCATTCATCTTGATACCCACAGGGATTCCAAAGAACAGGAACCAGACGAAGACCATCGATGGCAGGAAACCAGCCATGGTATGACTCCAGCCGAAAGCTTCTCGGGCATATTCGGCAGAAATGCCCACTATATCACAGAATCCCTGGATAAAGAAGGCGAAAAGTACGGCACTGATACATGCCACTTGCTTTGCTTTCATATCGTATTCGTTTTTCATTACTTCAGATAAAATTCTATAAACCTCTGCAAAGACTTGCAGGCAGGTCGATACGCAAAGGCTGAACAGCTCCCTTATATCCACCATCAGCATCTGCCACTGCAACTACCCATGCCGTGAAACTGCGACGTGGGTTGTCCCAACCAGCCTCGTATGGATAAACCTCAAAGGTGGTATCGTTGATTTTCTTCAAGGGTCCGCAGATTACCTCGATATGAGGAATCTTCTTGCCACGTGCATTCGAAAGAACGCTATGGGAAGCATCGGTATAAACTGCCTTCAAATGAATACGTATAGCCTTCTTATCCTTGGAATTAGCATTCACAGAAGTATCATCTATCTTGATTTGCATTCCGCCCTGCGCCTTCTCGTTGAAAGGAATCAGTTTGCCCTGATACTCGAAGCCTACATACTGCACCTTCTTACCTGCAGTCTCCTGATAGCGAGCCTCGGTGAGTTCCGCCATCTCCTTGTCGAAATACCAGAAGGCATCATGCTTGTCGCCCTTATACAGAGCATAAGGAGCAGGTTGAGGACGGGAGGCATTGGCATTCTCTGGAGCCTTACCCTTATCTGCACCATCCGTACCAATCATATCAGAATGGAAGCGCTCGGCAAGATAGCCTTCCTTCGGATTGAGCTTACGCAAACTACCATCTGCATTCAAGCGCTGTTCCAATGATTTCTGAATGAACTTGGCGATATAATCGGCAGTTCTGTCACCACAGTCGAAATGGCCTCTGCCTGTATCACAAAGGAAGGAGATGCAACTCTCCGGATACATCATGCGGAAAGCCAGGGCAGGATTCACACGAGCCTCCCACCATTCATACTCGCCTTCTATCATCAAACCAGGAATACCGTCGATGTTGCGGTTGCGTCCCCACTCTACGTTTGCCGCACCATAACCACAGAGATTGGTACGAGGAGCATCGCCGTGGAAGGAGATGATGCAGAGGGTTCGGTTCGGATTCCAGGCGGCAAAGTTCCATGGGAAGGTAGCTTGTGCCGAATGCCCCAAAGGGATGAAAGGAGCCTTGGCAATCTCTGCATGACCACTCTGGTCGGCAAGATTAGTCATCATTTCCTCAAAGATACCTTGCGCACCCGATGCTGGGTCCCAATTGTTGTTGAAGGCTGGTGCTACCCAAACCATCGCCACTCCCAGTTTCTTCATCTTTGCCTGAAAACGAGGGTTCTTATAGATAGTCTCCTCCGTCATATTCTGCTGCGAGAGCATCACAGCCTTTACTTTCCTGCAATTCTCCGGAACCCAGAGATAAGCCACAGGAGCCTTGCCTGTCTCATTGGAGACATACCCTCTCAAATCCACTGACCACTGGTACATACCACTTCCTCCCACGCCAATGGCATGAGCTGTACTTACGAAGATGCCTTGCAACAGCAAGACCATCAGCATAACGCTAATACGTATTTTTCTTAATAACATCATATTGTCATTTTAACAAACTGAATCGCAACGCTGCACCGCCTGATGGCTGCAAATGGAGCTTTAATATCTTGCCAGCCTTGATAGTCTGAACTACAGTAGATACCTTGGTGCGAGTATTCAACGCAGGGTTGTCATTGTAAATCTCCACACGATATTTCTTGCCTTTCTGCAAGAAGTCGGCTGTATTGAGAGTGATGCCACGAGCCTGCAAGCCATTCATCGCTCCCACAAACCAGTCGTTGCCCGAGCGGCGAGCCTGAACAATATACTCTCCAATCTCACCTTCCAAGACCTTACTCTCATCCCATACCGTAGGACAATGCTTCCAGAAATCCAACTCCTTCTCTCCCTTGTAGGCATTCGGCAGGTCGTACCAATACAAGAAAGTAATCGGACTGTAATATACTACAGGCATCGCCAACTGATGAGCCTTCGTATTCTTCACCCTGCCATTGAAATAACAAGGTGTATAGTCGGCAGGACCACAGAGGAATCTTGTAAATGGAAGAACCACATTGTGATCTGCTGCCGGCATTTCCTCATTGCCACCGATGCCTTCCTGGGTCATCAGGTTAGGATAAGTGCGGCTCCATCCCGTAGGGCGATACTCATCGTGAATATCCACCATGATATGATAGTCGGCACACTTCTTCACGGCATTGTGAAGCCAGGTGGTCCACTCCTGCGAACCTATCTGAACGAAACCGAACTTAATGCCGCTGATGCCCCACTTCCCATAAAGAGGCAATATCTTATCAAGCTCCTGATACAAGGCTCTCTGGTTCACATACACCCAAACTCCGATGCCCTTACTCTTGGCGTAGGCACAAAGCTCAGCCATATCGAAATCGCGGTTATCTGCCACCTTCAATGCAGAAGAGCTCATCTTCATCTCAGGTCCATACCAGCCTGCATCCAGTTCGATATACTGCAAACCTCTATCCACACAGAAATCCACACTCTCATAAAGCGTCTTCTTATCCAGACGGCAAACGCGGAATGCCTTGCCCGGACGAATCCACTCCTTGGCATCAGCTATCTGGCATGGGTCGTTCAGATTCAGCACCATCTGCTTGTTGTTAATCAGGTCGATGGCCTTATCGCCCACCATGATGAATCGCCAAGGCATATCGTAGGCAGTGATGATATCGGCAGACTGGAACATCGACATCTGAAGTTCATTGTCAGCCTTCAACTTGAGTTTACCACGAACGAAATCAGAAAGGGCTGCTTCACCGATGGCTGCATAAAGCCCGTTGGCAAGATGCAGGGTGAGAGGTCTTTCAGCCTCCTCCTTCCAAGCCTTCTCGCTCTTCAGCAGTTTCACCTTATTGGCATGCGACTGTGCCCAGGCAAAGTGATAAGCCTCAGCACCTGGAGCCAGGCGGAAGGATGTCAGTTCATCGGTGATGTGCATGAACAGTCCATTCGTTGCCTCCGGGAAGTGGTAGCGGATAGCCACTCCCTCATCATAAGCCCGCACGATGATATCGAAGAGATACTGCTGGCGCTTATCGTAGCCATTGCCACTATTATCATGGTTGCCACCCTTCATCAGGTGGATAACCATCTCGTTATAATGATCACGGATAGATGAATACTCGCCATAGATAGGATTCCAGATTTCATCCTTGGCTGCACGCTCCACCTTGATTACCTCCATTCCTTGGGTCCATACCTTGCTGTTATCTACCGGAATGCCCATCGCCGATTCCACCAGATGGTTGTCGATGTTCACACCCAGTTCTCCCTCCTCAACCACCTGCTTTCCTGCATAGTCGAGATGATAGACAAGGCGACCGTCTTTCTGCTCAAAGACGAAGTTGTACTTACTATCAGGCGACTGCAAGGTTTCTGCAGCATTTCCAGCAACAGCAATCGCCAGAAACAATATTGCAATAAAAAACTTTCTCATAACTGGATTTCTAATTGATTTGAACTTTTCCATTCTCTGAGCAGACGATGCGCTGCTCGATGCCATCCTTCAGTTTCACGATGATGCCCACGGCACCCTGCTCGCCTGGGGTAAAGTAATCTACCGATGCGATATCGCCCGGCTCCGT
>ERZ870052.199-NODE-199-length-23226-cov-5.291676_pt1 | contig 23226 bp, 17 predicted proteins | sample MGYA00520889_ERZ870052 | MGnify/ENA primary metagenome ERZ870052 (study PRJEB32232, sample SAMN07284988) | human gut metagenome | biome: human-associated habitat; material: feces | host: Homo sapiens | place: Tanzania | collected 2014-08-14 ...
AAGCATTGTACGAAAGACTCTTTTTCAGAAACAGGGGAAAAGAAAAGTAAGGAGTAAATAGAATGAACTTAAAAGAATGTTATGAAGCAATGGATAGTGACTATGAGGATGTGATGAGAAGACTTGGAAGTGAAACACTGGTCCGTAAATTTGTGTTGAAATTTTTGGAGGATACAAGTTTTCAGGGATTAAAAGAAGGACTTGAAAACCAGGATGCAGAACTTGCGTTTCGAAGTGCACATACATTGAAAGGCGTGTGCATGAATCTTGGATTTACAAAGTTATTTGAAGTCAGTTCTGCATTAACAGAAGAACTTCGAGACAGAGAAATCAAAGAAAACAGCACAGAGATGTTTGAAGCAGTAGAACGAGAGTATAATAGGACAATAGAAGCAATTAAAGGATTATGTTAAGAAGACAGGAAGGATATGCTTTAAGAAAAATTAAAGAGAAGAATTATCTGATGCCTTATGGACAGAAAATCGCAGATCAGAGAAAGGGGATGGTACTTAACGAGACCGGAAGCTTTCTCTGGAATTTTTTAGAGCAGCCAAAAGAAAGAGAAGAGATACTGGAAGCAGTTATACAGTATTATGAAATAAAAGAGAATGAGCGGGATGAAGTAGAAAAGCAGATAGAAGCATTTCTTGAGCAACTGCTCGCACTCGGAGTATTGAATGAGGATCTGCGACCATTATGTGAACCGCTTTGGGGAGTTATGGAGATTGGAATGCTCAGGATTGGACTTTATGGAAGAGAAGAGTTCTTTTCGGAAAAATTCAAACCGTTTTTGAAAAATAATAGCTTTGAAAATATCGTGGGAGAATCAGACTCCAATTCTGGATTGGCATCAGGGCAGAAGGTTGAAGTACTCTATGGAATACCACCGTTTTATTCCAATGGGAAATTACTTTTAAAGAATAAAGAGCTGGAAGTCTTTGAATTGGCAGGAATATATGAGCTTTACTTTCCGACAATGAAGAATATTCAAAAAGTTTACGTGACGAAAGATGCAGGATATGCGCGGATTTATTGTGACTTAGAGGCAGAAAGGGCTGATGAGACAGAGAAAGAGATTTATCGTGAGAACCTCTTTCATGTGATCCGGCATGTTTTTTTATTGTATGCCCAGAAAAATGGGTATTATGCGTTGCATTCGGCTTCTATATTATATCGGGGACAGGCATGGCTTTTTTCCGGGCATTCAGGAATGGGGAAATCTACACATACAGCGCTTTGGCATGAATATGCAGGAACACCGTATCTGAATGGAGATCTTAACCTCATCGGAAAAAGTGAAGAGGGAGAAGGGTATTGTATCTATGGGATTCCGTGGTGCGGTACTTCAGGATTATGTACAACAGAGACAAGAGAGCTCGGTGGAATTATTCTTCTTGGAAGAGATGAGGAGGATCATGTAGAAGAACTGTCTCCATTTGAACAGGTGCTGCGTGTGACTCAAAGGATGATCTCACCGGCCTGGACAGAGCAGATGGCAACAGGGAATCTTGAATTCGTAGAGCAGATAGCAGAACAAACCTGGATCACGCAGCTCTTTTGTACGAAGAATCCATCAGCGGTAGATGTGATCAGGAAGTGGATAGACGAGAAGAACGAGGAAATAGAAGCATGATGAAAGAATATATTCAAAAGATTCAGAAACATCTGAAAGAGGGTACGCTTCAGAAGATGTGGACACAGACTCTGTGGATCGGACAGTATGCCAAACGCTACTGGAAAGCAATGCTTCTTTATACACTGCTTGGTGTTGCAGGAACCGGGGTATCCCTGGTATCCAGTTTGATCTCGAAAGACCTGGTTGATATTATCACCGGTCATCAGACAGGAAAGCTGTTGAGTACATTTGCAGCTATGATCGGGTTTTCGGTTGCGAATATTCTTGTCTCACAGGCGACAGGTTATGCATCAACCTTTGTGAATCTGAAGGTTGATACGGAGATAAAGAATGATATCTTTGCTAAGATGCTTGTGACGGACTGGGAGTCATTGACTGCTTATCATACGGGAGATCTGGTGACGAGGTGGAGTTCTGATGCGTCCAATATTTCTTCCGGTATTTTGAACTGGCTGCCGAATCTGATCATTTATACCGTGAAATTTTTCAGTGCACTTGCAGTGGTTCTTTACTATGATCCGACATTCGCAATATTTGCTTTGATCGGAATCCCGTTCAGTGCATTGATGTCAAGACCGCTGCTTCGGAGAATGCGCAATAACAACCAGAGAAGTGCAGCGATGAATGCGAAGCTGTATGGATTCAACCAGGAATCTTTTTCCAATATACAGACGATCAAGGCATTTGATCTGATTCATTTTTACATTGATCGGCTGAAAAATCTGCAGCAGGAGTATATCGATATGCGTCTTGATTTTCAGAAAATGTCAATATTGACCTCCGTTCTGATGTCGTTGGTTGGATTTATTGTTTCCTACAGTTGTTATGGATGGGGAATTTACCGTGTGTGGAGTGGTGTGATCAGTTATGGAACGATGACGATGTTCCTGTCTTTATCAGGAACCTTGACAAGTTCTGTGAACTCCCTGACAAGTCTCGTGCCATCAGCCATTTCTCTCACAATCTCAGCGGGGCGTCTGATGGATATTGTGGAGATGCCACAGGAAGATTACAGTCAGGATGATGCTGTTCGGAAATTTGCAAAGGAATATCGCGAACAAGGCATCGGACTGACAATGAAGGATCTCAGCTATACATATGAGTCCGGAACAGAAGTTTTTGCACATGCAGACGTGGAGGCTTATCCTCATGAGATTGTAGCACTGGTAGGACCTTCCGGAGAGGGGAAGACAACAATGCTTCGTCTGATCTTATCTCTTCTGCGAGCGCAGTCAGGAACTGCGGATGTCTGTGCGGGAGAGGATCATGAGAAAAAGCAGCCGATGTCCCCGTCCACCAGAAAACTGTTCTCCTATGTTCCACAGGGGAATACGATGTTCTCCGGTACGATTGCAGAGAACCTGCGGAATGTAAAACCGAATGCGTCAGATGAGGAGATCATAGAGGCGTTAAAGCTTGCAGATGCATGGGAATTTGTAGAAAAGCTTCCGGATGGAATCGAAAGCAAGATCAAAGAACGAGGCGGCGGATTCTCCGAAGGACAGGCACAGCGGTTGTCCATTGCAAGAGCACTGCTTCGAAAATCTCCGATTCTTTTACTTGATGAAGCTACCTCAGCACTGGATGTGGCGACAGAGAGAAAGGTATTGAAAAATATCATGGCAGATACTTATCCAAGAACCTGCATTGTGACGACACACCGGCCGACTGTATTGAATATCTGTACCCGGGTTTATGCAATCAGGGAGAAAAAGTGTCAGGTGCTTGAGAAGAGCGAGATTGAGCGGATGATAAAGGATTTTTAGAATGAGAAGCAAGTCAATAAATGGAGCAGAGATTATTATCTGCGAACTTAAAAATATGAAAGTCAGATAGAAAAAAATGAAGTGGCTGTCGGTTTCATCAAGTAAATGAACCGGCAGCCAATTTAAAAAAAGTGAAATTATAGAGTTAGTTTACAGAATAAGTGTACTCTGTCATCTTAAGATCATCAATAGATGTTCCGTGATTCAGATGGATTCCGATTGTTAATGGATTAGTTGCTGTACTTGCAAATACAAATGTTGCGGTTTTTCCTGAACAGGATGCCTGAACAGATGCATCAGTTGTCTCAACCTGATCTACGGTGTCGTTAAATGTGATGTTGAGAGTGATAGTTCCGTCAATGCCTGACCAGTCAGCCATAGCAAGACCTTTACCGCCCTTAGTACCCCAACGATCCCAGACACCATAATAAGTAACATTTAATGTTCCCTGAGTTGCACCGCTTGCAGCGTATACTCCTTCAGCAAGGCCTGTATCAACGGAAACAACAGGTCTTTCATATGTTTTCATCATAAATTTCCTCCAATAGTTCACATATTACAATTTATCTAATCACATTATGTCAAAAAAATGTATAGAAATCAAGAAAAACTTTCGAAATTCACAGTTTACCTATGAAAAAGATAGTAATATGGAAGAACCATAGAGTTAGGGATGAGGATTTATGAATTCTTGAAATTTTTATAAAGTGAATGACAATTCATCCAAGCAGGGTGTAGAATAGTAAAATAATGGCTGAATAGTGATTGGAAAAGGAGAGAAGGCATGCTTCAGATACAACATATTTGCAAGGAATATCGAACAGGTAATCTGGTACAGAAAGCATTGGATGATGTCAGTCTGAATCTCAGAGATAACGAATTTGTTGCTATTCTGGGACCGAGTGGTTCAGGAAAGACAACGCTTCTGAATATTATTGGTGGTTTGGACCGGTACGACAGCGGAGATCTGATCATCAATGGAATATCAACGAAGAAATATAAAGACAGAGACTGGGATTCTTATCGTAATCATACGATTGGATTTGTTTTCCAGAGTTATAATCTGATTCCGCATCAGACCGTTCTGGCAAATGTTGAACTGGCACTTACGATTTCAGGGATTGGCAAGTCCGAGAGAAGGAAACGTGCGACAGAAGCGCTTGAAAAGGTTGGTCTTGGTGCGCAGATTCACAAGCGTCCAAGTCAGATGTCCGGAGGACAGATGCAGCGTGTTGCGATTGCCCGGGCATTAGTGAACGATCCGGATATCCTGCTTGCAGATGAACCGACCGGCGCACTGGACAGTGATACAAGTGTGCAGGTCATGGATCTTCTTCAGGAAGTAGCGAAAGACCGCCTGGTTGTTATGGTTACACATAATCCGGAGCTTGCAGAACAGTATGCGACAAGAATCGTTACATTAAAAGATGGTGTGATCCGTTCTGATACAGATCCGTTTGAAGTAGATGAAACGACGATGGGAGTGGCAGAACACAGGAATATGGGAAAATCCTCGATGTCATTTCTGACAGCACTAGCATTGAGCTTTAACAATCTGAAGACAAAGAAGGCACGAACGCTTCTGACTTCATTTGCAGGTTCGATCGGAATTATCGGAATTGCATTAATCCTGTCTCTGTCGACAGGTGTGAATCAATATATTCAGAACGTAGAGGAAGAGACGCTTTCAGAATATCCGCTGCAGATACAAAGTACAGGCTTTGATCTGACATCCATGATGGTCGGGATGGACAGTGCATCTGCAGATGATAAAAAAGCAGACAAAGAGAAGTCAGATACAAAGGAAAAGTCAAAGGATCAGGTTAAAGTAATTCAGATGGTGACGAATATGTTTTCCACAATGGATTCAAATGACCTTGGTGCTTTGAAGAAGTATCTTGATACTGGCAAGAGTGGAGTGGAACAATATACGAATGCTGTAGAATATAAGTACAGCATTTCTCCGCAGATTTATAAAGAAAATAAAGACAGTATCCGTCAGGTGAATCCAGATCAATCCTTTTCATCCATGGGGCTGGGTTCTTCTATAAGTACGAACAGTATGATGTCATCTATGATGAGTACGGATGTTTTTTATGAGATGCCAGAGAGCAGTAAACTTTATGAAAATCAGTATGAAGTGGAAAAGGGTCATTGGCCAGAGAAATATAATGAATGTGTTGTGGTTCTGACTTCGAATGGCGGAATGAGTGACTTTATGCTTTATACATTGGGACTTCGTGATCCGTTAGAGCTTGATGAGATGATCCAGTCCTTTATGAAAGAGGAAAATGTTAATACACCGGATGATCTGGGGAACTATTCTTATGATGAGATTATCGGAACAAAGTTCAAGCTTGTGAACAGTTCTGATTATTATGAATATGACAGTCAGTATCAGGTCTGGAAAGATAAGTCGGATAATGAAGATTATATGAAATCGCTTGTGGCAAACGGGGAAGATATTACCGTGGTTGGTATTGTGAAACCTGCTGAAGACGCGAAAGCCTCCTCATTGAGTCCTGGAATTGCATATCCGACATCATTGACAAAACACGTGGCAGAACAGGCGGCAAAAAGTGAGATTGTGAAACAGCAGCTGGCAAATCCGGATGTTAATGTATTTACAAATAAAAAATTCGGAGAGAAAGACAGTGAAAATGGATTCTCCATGGATTCTTTATTTACGGTTGACGAAGCAGCACTACAGAAAGCATTTGGATTTGACGCAAGTGCGATGAACAATTTAGGAAATTCTCTGGATTTCGGGAATTCGTTAAATCTCAGTGAGTCTATGGATCTGTCAAAAGTATTTCAGACAGGAAGTAATACACTGGATCTGTCGGGACTTGTAAATCCAGATTCTCTGAACTTAGATCTTTCCGGAATGCCGCAGATGAATCTGGGAGAGATCGTTTCGAATTTGGATCTGAAGGTATCACCGGATGGTATGAAACAGATGGCTTGTGGACTGCTGACGGGATATCAGGAGTATGCAAAGACACATCCAGAGGCAGATTATTCAGGTCTTGGAGAGGATTTTACAGCATTTCTTAAGACGGATGCAGCAAAAAAGATTATTTCTGACAATATAAAAGATATCATTAAATCAAGCGGAACTGTGACTATTACAACCGAGAAAATACAGGAATTGATCAAAAATATTATGGCCGGATACGAACAGTATATTACGGAAAAAGGATATACAGATCCGGATCAATTTGATGAATATTTGATGGAATATCTTCAGACGGATGAAGCGAAGAAAATAATTTCAGATTGGATGGCAGAAGTTATGCCGGAAGATCCGGAGATTGAGATAACACCGGAACAGCTTGAGAAACTATCAGATGATCTTGTGAAAGGTTATTTGGCATATGCTTCTGAGAATGGTCTTCCGGATCCGTCTAAGATGGGAGAATATTTTATGGCTTATCTGCAAACAGATGATGGAAAGAAGCAGTTTCAGGAAGGTCTGTCAGCAATGATCGATATGGATCAGCTGGAAAGCCAGGTGTCAAAAATCATCGGAAATTATATGAATCAGGCAATGGGAACTTTGGGAGACACCATTGGTCAGACACTTGAGACACAGGTGTCCTCTGCAATGACACAGATTGTCAGTCAGATGACAACAGAGCTTGAATCTGCAATGAAGCAGATGATGACCAACGTAGGAACGCAGCTTCAGAACACCCTTGGAAATGCAATGCAGATTGATCTGACAGCATTTGCAGACGCATTTCAGATGAATATGACGGAAGATGATCTGGCGGAGCTTATGATGTCGATGAGTGGGAAAGGCTTGGCTTCTTATGATAGTAATCTGCAGAAACTGGGATATGTAGATTTTGCAGTTCCGTCTGCTATTAACATTTATCCAAAGGATTTTGAAGGAAAGGAACAAGTAGTAAAGATTCTGGACGATTATAATAGCAGGATGGAGGCAGAAGGGAAGGATGAGCAGGTCATTACTTATACCGATGTAGTTGGAACTTTAATGTCCTCTGTCACAACAATCGTAGATACGATCAGTTATGTGCTGATTGCATTTGTAGCGATTTCTCTTGTGGTATCTTCCATTATGATTGGGGTTATTACCTACATCAGTGTGCTTGAGCGGAAGAAGGAAATTGGAATATTAAGAGCAATCGGTGCGTCAAAGCGAAATGTATCACAGGTGTTTAATGCAGAGACGTTTATTATCGGACTTTGTGCAGGAGTGATTGGAATCGGACTAACCTTGTTACTTCTGATTCCGGGAAATGCGATTGTTCACAATGTGGCAGATAATGCGAAGGTAAATGCAGTTCTGCCGATTGTTCCGGCAATCATACTGATTTTATTAAGTGTTGTCCTTACATTACTTGGTGGACTGATCCCATCAAAGAAAGCAGCAAAGAGTGATCCTGTGACAGCGCTTCGTACAGAGTAGGGGACTGGTGAGAAGAATGGAAAATTTAGTTTTTAGTCTGAATGCAACCGTACCGATCTTTTTGATGATGGTACTGGGAATGCTGTTCAGAAAGTTTGGCTGGATGGATGAAGAGTTTGCAGCAAAGATGAATAAATTTGTCTTTCTGATTCCATTGCCGGTATTGTTGTTTGGTGATTTGGCAAAAGTTGATTTTAAAGAAGTGTGGAATATCAAATTTGTAATTTTCTGCTTTGTAGTAACATTTATTTGCATTACAATTGCTGCACTGGTATCTTGCATCTGGAAAGACCGTTCAATCCAGGGTGAATTTATACAGGCTTCTTACCGGAGCAGCGCAGCACTTCTTGGAATTGCATTTATCCAGAATATTTATGGAAATGCAGGGATGGCACCACTGATGATTATTGGAAGCGTACCACTTTATAATGTAATGGCGGTTATCGTGTTATCCTTTTTCCATCCGGAACGAAAGGCAATTGATAAAGCTGTATGGATGAAAACGTTAAAGGGGATTGTAACCAATCCGATCATCATTGGAATTGTGGCTGGTCTGATCTGGTCAGCCTGCAAGATCCCGATGCCGGCAATTCTCAACAAAACGGTGACAAGTATCGGAGGGATGTCTACTCCGATGGGATTAATGGCAATGGGAGCTACCTTTGATTTTCAGAAAGCACTCGGAAAGATCAGGCCGGCCGTGGCAGCAACATTTATGAAGCTTTTTGTATTTGTGGCAATATTCCTTCCGGTTGCTGTAAAACTGGGATTCCGAAGAGAAGAATTGATCGCAATTCTTGTAATGCTTGGATCAGCAACAACGGTAAGCAGTTTTGTTATGTCGAAGAATATGGGACATGAAGGAACTTTATCATCAAGTGTGGTGATGCTGACAACATTGTTCAGTGCATTTACATTGACAGCGTGGCTGTATGTGCTGAAAGCATTTCAGCTGGTATAGAGATAGGAAATTCACATCTTGTTGCGTAGGAGGATAAAAATGGCTGTTGGTCGCACATAGTACGAACAATAACAAAAAATGTTGAAAAATGGGGATGTTGTGGGAAAAAGTTCTTGCAACGTCCCTTGTTTTATGCTATACTACGAACGTTGCTAAAAAACACGTATGTGGATTCCTTCCAAGGTGCCTAAGTCGAGACAGGAGTTTCGTCCGGTTGCGAAGGAGAGTAAAACATACGGAAGAAAAAAACCAAATGGAGGAGAATAACATGAGCGTTATTTCAATGAAGCAGTTATTGGAAGCAGGTGTTCATTTTGGACATCAGACAAGAAGATGGAACCCTAAGATGGCTCCATACATCTACACAGAGAGAAATGGTATCTACATCATCGACCTGCAGAAATCTGTAGGAATGGTTGACGATGCATATAAGGCTGTTTCTGACATCGCTGCAGAAGGCGGTACAGTTCTTTTCGTAGGAACAAAGAAACAGGCACAGGATGCAATCAAAGCTGAGGCTGAGCGTTGCGGAATGTATTATGTAAACGAGAGATGGCTTGGAGGAATGCTTACAAACTTCAAGACAATCCAGAGCCGTATCAAACGTCTGAAAGACATCGAGAGAATGGCTGAAGATGGAACATTCGACGTACTTCCGAAGAAAGAAGTTATCGAACTGAAAAAAGAGTGGACAAAGCTTGAGAAGAACCTTGGCGGAATCAAAGACATGAAGAAACTGCCAGACGCTATCTTCATCGTAGATCCTAAGAAAGAAAGAATCTGTGTACAGGAAGCACACACACTCGGAATTCCGCTGATCGGTATCTGTGATACAAACTGTGATCCAGAAGAACTGGATTACGTAATCCCAGGTAATGATGATGCAATCAGAGCTGTAAAACTGATCGTTTCTAAGATGGCAGACGCTGTTATCGAAGCAAACCAGGGTGCAGCTGAGGATGAGTATTACGAGGAGGCTGCAGAAGCAGCTGAAGCTGAAGAGGCTGTAGAAGAGTAATATCAGTTCTTGATATGAAAGAAAATGCTTCAGCCTGAATATCAGGTTGAAGCATTTTACTTTATAGAAATAATTCTATAAAGAAGAGCATATGTTGCTGGTTACAGCGACACACACATTATGAATAATGGAGGAAAATTATCATGGCAATCACAGCAGGAATGGTAAAAGAGTTAAGAGAAATGACAGGCGCTGGAATGATGGACTGTAAAAAAGCGCTTGCTGAGACAAACGGAGATATGGACGCAGCTGTAGAGTTCCTTAGAAAGAACGGACAGGCGAAAGCTGAGAAAAAAGCTGGAAGAATCGCTGCAGAAGGTATCGTTAAGACTGTTGTTAAAGACGACAAGGTTGCTGCAATCGTAGAAGTAAACTCTGAGACAGACTTCGTTGCAAAGAACGATGAGTTCCAGGGATTCGTAGAAGCAGTTGCTAACCAGGTAGTAGATTCTGAAGCAGCTGATCTTGATGCATTCATGGCAGAGGCTTGGGAAGCTGATACAACAAAGACTGTAAAAGATGCTCTCGTAGAGAAGATCGCAGTTATCGGAGAGAACCTGAACATCAGAAGATTCGAGAAAGTTACAGCAGACAACGGTGTGGTTGTTCCTTACATCCACGGTGGCGGACGTATCGGAGTTCTTGTTGTTGCTGATACAGATGTTGTTAACGACGAGATCAAAGCAGCACTGAAGAACGTAGCTATGCAGGTAGCAGCTATGTCTCCGAAGTACGTATCCCGTGAGGAAGTATCTCAGGATTACCTTGATCACGAGAAAGAGATCCTTCTTGCTCAGGCTAAGAAAGAGAACCCGGAGAAACCGGAAAACATCATCGAGAAGATGATCATCGGACGTCTGAACAAAGAGCTCAAAGAGATCTGCCTGCTTGATCAGGTATACGTTCAGGACAGCGACCTTACAGTAGCAAAATACGTTGATAAGGTAGCAAAAGAGAACGGTGCAAACGTTAAAGTTACAAAATTCGTTCGTTTCGAGACTGGTGAAGGAATCGAAAAGAAAGTTGATGACTTCGCAGCAGAAGTTGCAGCTCAGGCTGGAATGTAAGCGTCTAGCACAAGCAAGGTAAATATAAAAAAGGACCCTCAATACAAGTTTACTTGTAATTGAGGGTCCTTTTTTATATTTATCGTGCGACGCACGTATAGCGAGATGAAGCAAAGCGAAATCGAGCTAAGCGTGCTTGTGCGGATGTCTTGATGTGCCTACAATGCACAAGCTGCACCTAGGCCAAAACGACACAAGTGCAGAACAAACATTCGATTTTATTCTGTACTTTTTTCTCCTGAATGATATACTATACAAGTAACAATACTAAGAAAACAACTACTATTTCTAAAATATCAACGCCAAATTAGAGCGGCTCAGGAGAAATTACATGGATCATTTTGAATTAGTATCACAATATAACCCAACCGGAGACCAGCCGCAGGCAATTAAAGAGCTGGTTGAAGGCTTCAAAGAAGGAAACCAGTGTCAGACGTTGCTTGGCGTTACTGGATCTGGTAAGACATTTACCATGGCGAATGTCATTCAACAGATGAACAAGCCGACATTGATTATTGCACATAATAAGACGCTGGCTGCGCAGCTGTATGGGGAATTCAAAGAGTTCTTTCCAAATAACGCAGTGGAATATTTTGTCTCCTACTACGACTATTATCAGCCGGAAGCATATGTTCCATCTTCAGACACATACATTGCCAAAGACTCTTCGATCAATGATGAGATCGATAAGCTTCGACTTTCTGCAACTATGTCACTGATGGAGAGGCGAGATGTGATTATTGTTGCCAGTGTATCGTGTATCTATGGACTGGGTAACCCGGTAGATTATCAGAATATGGTAGTCTCTCTGCGTCCGGGTATGATCAAAGATCGTGATGAAGTCATGGCGAAGTTGATTGAGATCCAGTATGATCGTAATGATATGGATTTCCATCGTGGTACATTTCGTGTGCGTGGGGATGTGTTGGAGATTATTCCTGCTTATGAGAGTGACACCGCGATTCGAGTGGAATTTTTCGGAGACGAGATAGACAGGATTTCAGAAATTGATATTTTGACGGGAGAAGTGAAGGACGAACTGAAGCATATAGCAATCTTTCCGGCATCTCATTATGTGGTTGACCGTGAGAATATCAAGCGTGCAGTAGCAGATATCGAGGAAGAACTGGAAGAACGTGTCAAAGAGTTTAAGAGAAATGATAAACTCCTGGAGGCGCAGCGTATTGCGGAGCGAACGAATTTTGATATTGAGATGCTCAAGGAGACCGGTTTTTGTTCCGGAATTGAGAATTATTCCAGACATTTGGCAGGGCTTCGACCGGGACAGGCTCCGTATACATTGATTGATTATTTTCCGGATGATTTCATCATGATGATTGATGAGTCACATAAGACGATCCCGCAGATTGGTGGAATGTATCATGGAGACCAGTCGAGAAAGCAGACATTGGTAGATTATGGGTTCCGTCTTCCATCTGCGAAGGATAACCGTCCACTTAATTTTGATGAGTTTGAAAGTAAGATCAATCAGGTGATGTTTGTATCTGCAACACCGGGAGAGTATGAGAAGGAGCATGAGCTTCTTCGTGCAGAACAGGTAATCCGCCCGACTGGACTTCTGGATCCGGAAGTTGAAGTGCGACCGGTAGAAGGACAGATTGATGATCTGAACGGTGAAGTGAATAAAGAGATCAGTAAGAAGAATAAAGTTCTTGTCACAACGCTGACGAAGCGTATGGCAGAAGATTTGACAGATTATATGCGTGAAGTTGGAATCCGTGTGAAATATCTTCATTCGGATATAGATACGCTTGAACGTACTGAAATTATTCGAGACATGCGTCTGGATGTGTTTGATGTGTTAGTTGGAATCAACCTTTTGAGGGAAGGACTTGATATTCCGGAAATCACTCTTGTTGCGATTCTTGATGCGGATAAAGAAGGATTCCTTCGTTCTGAGACTTCGTTGATTCAGACAATCGGTCGTGCGGCGCGTAATGCAGAAGGACATGTGATCATGTATGCAGATAAGATTACAGATTCTATGAAGTTGGCGATTGATGAGACACAACGTCGTCGAGAGATTCAGATGAAATATAATGAAGAACATGGAATTACACCGAAGACAATCCAGAAGTCGGTGCGTGATCTGATCAGTATCTCTAAAAAGGTTGCTGCAGAAGAGATGCGGCTTGAAAAAGATCCGGAGTCCATGAGCCGAAAAGAGTTGGAGAAACTGATCGCGGATCTGACGAAACAGATGAAGAAGGCAGCAGCAGAGCTGAATTTTGAGGCAGCGGCAGAGCTTCGGGATAAGCTTGTTGAATTAAAAAAGATGCTCAATGATATGGAATAGGAGAGAATAAGATGGGTAAGAAAATGGACGCCAGACAGTACATTAAGATACGAGGCGCGAATGAAAATAACCTGAAGAACATAGATGTAGACATTCCGAGAAATGAACTGGTTGTTTTGACAGGACTTAGCGGTTCTGGAAAATCTTCTCTTGCATTTGATACAATTTATGCAGAGGGGCAGAGGCGTTATATGGAATCACTGTCTTCCTATGCCAGACAGTTCCTTGGTCAGATGGAGAAACCGGATGTTGAGAGCATCGAGGGTCTTTCACCGGCAATTTCTATAGATCAGAAGTCTACGAATCATAATCCTCGTTCAACGGTGGGAACAGTTACGGAGATTTATGATTATTTTCGATTATTATATGCGAGAGTAGGAATTCCGCATTGTCCGAAGTGTGGTCGTGAGATTGCGAAGCAGTCGGTAGATCAGATGGTAGATCAGATCATGGCACTTCCTGAGAGGACGAAGATCCAGCTTCTGGCACCGGTTGTAAGAGGAAGAAAGGGAACACATGCAAAGCTTTTCGAGCGTGCGAAAAAGAGTGGTTATGTTCGTGTTCGCGTGGATGGCAATATGTATGAGCTTTCAGAAGAGATTACATTAGATAAGAATATCAAGCATAATATTGAAATTATTGTAGATCGTCTTGTGATAAAACCTGGAATCGAAAAAAGACTGACAGATTCTGTCGAAAATGTACTTGAGCTTGCAGAAGGTCTGCTTGTTGTTGATGTGATTGATGGAGAACCTTTGAATTTCAGTCAGAGTTTTTCATGTCCGGATTGTGAAATCAGTATTGATGAGATTGAGCCACGCAGCTTTTCTTTTAACAATCCATTTGGCGCATGTCCGGAATGTTTTGGACTTGGTTATAAAATGGAATTTTCAGAAGAGTTAATGATCCCGGATCCGTCTTTGTCTATTAACCAGGGGGCAATTGCTGTTCTGGGATGGCAGTCATGTACGGATAAGAACAGTTTTACCCGTGCAATTCTGGATGCACTTTGTAAAGAATATCATTTTGATCTGGATACACCTTTTGAGGATTACCCAAAAGAAATCCATGATATTCTGATCTATGGAACAGGTGGAAAAGAAGTAAAGGTTTATTATAAAGGTCAGAGAGGTGAGGGGATTTATCCGGTTGCATTTGAAGGATTGATCAAGAATGTGGAACGCCGTTATCGTGAGACAGGATCTCAGACGATGAAAGCAGAATATGAGACATTTATGAATATTACACCATGTTCAGCCTGTAAAGGACAGCGTTTGAAGCCGGGCGCTTTAGCTGTAACAGTTGGAGACAAGAATATTTCAGAAGTGACAACACTTTCTATAGAACGTCTTCAGAAATTTTTAGATGAACTTCAATTGACAGAGACACAGCAGTTGATCGGGAATCAGATTTTGAAAGAGATTAAAGCAAGAATCCGGTTCCTCATGGATGTTGGATTGGATTATCTGACGCTTGCACGTGCCACAGGAACACTTTCCGGTGGAGAAGCACAGAGAATCCGTCTTGCAACACAGATTGGATCAGGTCTGGTTGGAGTTGCATATATTCTGGATGAGCCAAGTATCGGGTTACATCAGAGAGATAATGATAAACTTCTTGCGACGCTGAAACATCTGCGTGATCTTGGAAATTCTTTAATTGTTGTAGAACATGATGAAGATACGATGCTGGCAGCAGATTATATAGTAGATATTGGTCCGGGGGCAGGAGAACATGGCGGTCAGGTTGTTGCTGTTGGAAATGCACAGGAAATCATGAAAAATCCAAATTCTGTAACAGGAGCGTATTTGAGTGGGAAAATCAGGATTCCGGTTCCGACAGAAAGAAAGAAGCCGACAGGTTATCTGAAAGTGGTCGGTGCACAGGAGAATAACCTCAAGAACATCGATGTGAAATTCCCTTTGGGAATTATGACTTGTGTAACAGGAGTGTCCGGATCGGGAAAAAGTTCTCTTGTAAATCAGATTTTATATAAAAGACTTGCAAGAGATTTGAACCGTGCAAGAACAATCCCGGGAAAGCATAAGAGGATAGAAGGACTTGAGCAGGTAGATAAAGTTATCAATATCGATCAGTCACCGATTGGAAGAACACCACGGTCTAATCCAGCCACTTATACAGGTGTATTTGATTTGATCCGAGATTTGTTTGCAGGAACTCCAGATGCAAAAGCACGTGGTTACAAGAAAGGAAGATTTAGCTTTAATGTCAAAGGTGGACGTTGCGAAGCATGTGCAGGAGACGGAATCCTGAAAATCGAGATGCATTTTCTTCCGGATGTTTATGTTCCGTGTGAGGTCTGTGGTGGAAAGCGTTACAATCGTGAGACGCTGGAAGTACGCTATAAAGGGAAAAATATTTATGATGTATTGAATATGACAGTGGAAGAAGCGGTAGATTTCTTCGAAAACGTGCCAAGCATTCGAAGAAAGATGGAGACGTTGAGAGATGTCGGATTGTCGTATATTCGTTTGGGACAGCCTTCTACAGAGCTTTCAGGTGGCGAGGCACAGAGAATTAAACTTGCGACAGAACTTAGCAAACGTAGTACCGGAAAAACGGTATATATTCTGGATGAACCTACGACAGGACTTCATTTTGCAGACGTGCATAAATTAACAGAGATTCTTCGCAGACTTTCCGGGGATGGAAATACAGTAATTGTAATCGAACATAATCTGGATGTGATCAAGACGGCAGACTATATTATCGACATTGGACCAGAAGGAGGAGAACGTGGAGGAACTGTTGTGGCAAGTGGTACTCCAGAAGAGATCGCAAAGAATCCAGATTCTTATACAGGGAAATATATTGCAGCTGTATTGGAGAAATAAAGACGAAAAAAAGTCGAAAAAAGTCGTAAAATATATGCAAAAAATGCCTTTCTATTTTAGGCGAAGTCTATTATACTAAAGTATGCGGATGATAAAACATTACTGTTTTGGTTACATAATATTGATAACAGTAAATAGTGAAAAAACAGTAACGATAAACCCCTTCAAGGGACAAAAGACACTTGATTGAGGAAAGAGAATGCTGGAATCAGTAACAGATAAGGTTATTTATTTGCAGAAGATTGCTGAGAACAGTAAAAGAGCGTTTTAGAAGGGAGATATAGAAATTATGATGTCAGTAGATCTTGGAATAGATTTGGGGACAGCCAGTGTACTGGTATATGTGAAAGGAAAAGGGGTTGTTCTGAAAGAACCATCAGTTGTTGCATTTGATCGTGATACGAATGTGATCAAGGCGATTGGTGAAGAAGCGCGTCTGATGCTTGGAAGAACACCGGGGAATATTATTGCGGTAAGACCACTCAGACAAGGGGTGATTTCTGATTATACGGTGACAGAGAAGATGATTAAATATTTTGTTCAGAAAGCTCTGGGAAAACGTACATTTAAGAAGCCGAGAATCAGTATCTGTGTACCAAGCGGTGTTACAGAAGTAGAAAAAAAAGCAGTGGAAGAGGCTACATTTGCAGCCGGAGCAAGAGAAGTTCATCTGATTGAAGAACCTGTGGCAGCGGCAATAGGAGCAGGAATAGATATTTCAAAGCCTTGTGGAAACATGATTGTTGATATCGGTGGCGGTACAGCAGATATTGCAGTTATTTCGCTGGGGGGAACAGTTGTGAATACATCAATTAAGATAGCGGGTGATGATTTCGATGAAGCAATCGTACGCTATATGAGAAAGAAACATAATCTTCTGATTGGAGAAAGAACAGCAGAAGATATCAAGATTAAGATTGGAACGACTTACCCACTCGTAGAGGAAGAGAAGATGGAAGTCAGAGGGCGTAATCTGGTAACAGGGCTTCCGAAGACAGTTACGGTGACTTCATCTGAGACAGAAGAAGCTTTAAGAGAATCTACAGGACAGATTGTAGAAGCTGTAATCGGAGTACTCGAGCAGACACCACCGGAGTTGTCAGCAGATATCCTTGATCGGGGAATTGTTCTTACCGGAGGAGGATCACTTCTTCGCGGACTGGAAGAATTGATCGAAGAGAGAACAGGAATTAACACGATGACAGCGGAGGATCCAATGAAAGTTGTTGCAATTGGTACCGGACAGTTTGTAGAATTTATGAGTGGAAGAAAAGAATTTTAAGAGAAAGAATTCTGGAAAAGAATTTGAAGTGTCAGGTTCTGAGAGAAGAAGATTTAATTACAAGGGGTGTGTATAACAGGAACACACCCTTTTTCTGCATATAAATAGAAAAGATACAAGAATAGAGAGGAAAAAGTGTGGAGACAATTACAGGGTATGTGAGTCATATTGTATATAGAAATTCTGACAATGGGTATACAGTATTCCATATAGAACATGATGATGGTGAAGTGACATGCGTGGGAAGTCTGAACTATATTAATGAAGGAGAACTTCTTGAAATTCAAGGAGAATATGTGAATCATAATGTTTATGGCAAGCAGTTGAAGATTTCTCATTATAAAGTGAAAGAACCAGAAGATATTGTTTCTATTGAACGATATCTTGGATCCGGAGCAGTGAAAGGTGTGGGCGCGGCACTGGCTGGTCGAATCGTGAAAAAGTTTAAAGAGGATACTTTCCGCATTATTGAAGAAGAGCCGGAAAGACTTGCGGAGATCAAAGGAATCAGTGAGAGAAAAGCACAGGAGATCGCCTCTCAGCTTGAAGAAAAGAAGGATATGCGAAAAGCCATGATCTATCTGCAGAAATACGGTATTTCCACAAAGCTGGCAGCCAAGATTTATCAGTATTACGGAATGAAAGTGTATAAAGTGCTGGAAGAAAATCCGTATCAGCTTGCAGATAATATTGAAGGAATCGGATTTAAGACTGCGGATGAAATTGCATCCAAAATCGGCATACATACAGATTCAGACTATCGTATACGAAGTGGTTTGTTTTATACATTGCAACAGGCAGTAGGTGAGGGGCATGTTTATTTACCACAGAATATATTGCTTCGAAGGGCAAATGCACTTTTAGGAGTTGATCTTGAAGATATTGAGAAGTACATTATGGATCTGTGTATAGAGCGAAAAACAGTTATGAAAGAAGTGGATGAGGAAATTCGCATTTATCCGGCACATTATTATTATTTGGAATTGAATACTGCGAAAATGCTTAATGATCTTGATATTGACTGTCAGATGCCGGAAGATATGATGGAGAAACGTCTGAAAAAAGTAGAACAAAAAGAAAAGATAGAATTGGATCCAATGCAGCACAGAGCTGTTATAGAAGCGATTAAACATGGTCTCCTCATATTAACAGGAGGACCGGGTACAGGTAAGACGACAACGATCAATACGATGATTCAATTTTTTGAAAGCGAAGGAATGAGTATCCTTCTTGCAGCACCAACAGGACGCGCGGCAAAGCGAATGACAGAGGCAACAGGATATGAAGCCCAGACGATTCACAGGCTACTTGAAGTAAGTGGAAATCCCGAGGAAGAGAACAGTGTAGGTGGATTTTTGAGAAACAGAGAGAATCCGCTTGAGACAGATGTTATCATTATAGATGAGATGTCCATGGTTGATCTGAATCTGATGCATGCACTTTTGTCAGCGGTTATTCCTGGAACAAGACTTATTCTTGTAGGAGATGTGGATCAGCTTCCGTCCGTGGGACCAGGAAGTGTGTTGAAAGATATCATACGCTCGGAAAAATTCCACGTAGTGACGCTTACGAAGATTTTCCGTCAGGCGGGAGAGAGTGATATTGTAGTAAATGCTCATAAGATCAATGCAGGAAAACCGGTTACAATTGATAATAAAAGCCGGGATTTCTTCTTCTTAAAACGACAGGATGCGAATACGATCATTAGCGTCGTTATTACTTTAATACAGAAGAAATTACCAAGATATGTGCAGGCCGACCCCAATGAAATCCAGGTAATGACACCAACACGTAAGGGACTGCTGGGTGTAGAACGATTGAATGTGATCCTACAGCAATATCTGAATCCTTCAGATTCAAAAAAAACGGAGAAAGAAATTAATGGTAGATTATTCCGTGAAGGTGATAAAGTAATGCAGATTAAAAATAATTATCAATTAGAGTGGGAAGTATCTACCAGATTTGGATTAACAGTTGACAAAGGAATCGGAGTTTTTAACGGTGACATGGGAGTCATTGATGAAATTAATGAATATACGGAAACAGTTATCGTGGAATATGATGAGGGAAGAAAGGTGAAATATGGATACGATATGACAGATGAGTTAGAACTTGCCTATGCGATTACAGTGCATAAATCTCAGGGGAGTGAGTATCCGGCAGTTATTATTCCGCTTCTTCCAGGACCAAAGTTACTATATAACAGGAATCTGCTTTACACAGCAGTGACACGGGCAAAAAAATGTTTAACAATAGTAGGGAGTGAATTGACATTTCAGGAAATGATCGAAAACAAAAGCGAACAGGGAAGATTTACAAGTTTAGACGAGCGAATCAAAGAATTTTAGAGAAAATGTATCCAAAAAGGTGTCCGTTCTGTCAGGAAATTAGTCCGAAAGGTATTTGCAATGACTGTAGAAAACAGGTTGTTAAGGTAGGAAAAACAAAATGTATCCATTGTGGAAAACCGTTGGAAGATGAGACGAAAGAGTATTGCAGGGACTGTGAAAGAAGAAAAAGTAATTATGAACAAGGACGCAGCCTGTGGGTACACATTCCACCTGTTTCAAATTCGGTATATCGGTTGAAATATCACAACAAGCGATATTATGCAGAAATCTTTGGGAAAGAGCTGGCAGATGAGTTTGAATTTCAGATTCAAAGATGGGGGATTCAGGCAATTATTCCAATTCCATTACATAGATCGAAAATGAGAAAACGAGGATATAATCAGGCAGAACTTTTAGCAAAGCAGTTATCAGAATGTATAGGGATTCCTATGGAAAAAGACGTTTTATATCGGATTAAGAAAACCAAGCCTTTAAAGGAAATGGATGGGGAGCAGAGACACAGAAATCTGCAGGGTGCATTTGCAGTTTCAAAAGCATGGAATCCATGCCAGAACATTCTTTTGATCGATGATATTTACACAACCGGAAGTACAATAGAACGTGCCGCAGGAATCCTGAAAAAAGCAGGTGTTGAAAATGTCTACTTTTTGACTCTAAGCATTGGACAAGGTATCTGAACATATGGTATACTTAGAAGAGAAATCTGGAAAGGTGAATGTCAGATATGTTAGATAAATCCAGGATACGTTTGATGACAAGAATGTCGATATATGAGAAAGAACATAAGGATGATTTTAAAATTGCCGACTATTACAGGAAAGATTATGCAAGCATTAAGACATGGATCACATTGATCTGGGTTACGATTGGTTATGCAATTTTATTTGCTGGTATTTGTATTTATTCAAGTGACAGCCTGTCTGCAGATCTGACGATTTTGAAATTATTTGTTCTTTTGATCGCGGCACTTGCCGGTTACATAGTTCTTCTGGTTATATATGGCGTTTGTGCAAGCAGCTTTTACAAGAAGAAACATACAGCAGCCAAACAGAATGTAAAGCGCTATTATCGTAATTTGTCTCGTTTAGAGAAGATGTATAAAAAGGAGAAGAATGAAGAATGAACAATTTACTGGTTCTCAGGGAAAGATTTAAACAGATTTATGTTTCGCACTCTCTGGCAGTTCGAAAGGGAGGACAGTTTTTACTTGCATTTTTGGTGTTTAACCTAATCAATTCTAATATTGGATTTATGAAGATGGCATCATCTGTTCTTTGTACTGTTGGCTTAGCAGTAGTCTGCACATTTCTCCCTCTGGCAGTTATGACAGCAGCAGCAACTGTGTTAATAGTGGCTCATTTATATACATTATCTATGCCAATAGCCGGAGTTACAGTGGTACTGTTTTTATTAATGTATATTTTCTATTTTCGATTCACCCCGGAGAAGAGCTGGCTGATTCTGTTGACGGTAGTAGCTTTCGGCATGAAAATACCACTGGTGATTCCGGTCATATTTGGGCTGTTAGGTACTACAGTATGGATTGTTCCTGCATCTTGCGGAATCCTTGTGTATTATCTGCTTTACCTGATCAAAGCTTCTGCAACAGCATTGAAAGGTATAGATGGAACAACAATGCTCAGCACTTTAACCAATTTTACAAAACAGTTTGTAGGCTATCAAGAGATGTGGGTTATGCTGTTTGCAGTAGTGATTGGAATACTGGTAGTGAACGGAATTAAGAATCGGGCAGTCGCTCATTCCTGGAAGATAGCATCAGCAACAGGAACAGCAGTTTGTGTGATCGTAGTCGCATCGGGAAATATCTCCCTGGGACTTCATATGTCTTATATGATGATGATCTTCAGTGGGATTCTTGGTGTTTTGACAGGACTGTTCCTCGAGGTGATTTTTTTCTCTGTAGATTATTCAAGAACAGAGAATGTTCAGTTCGAAGATGACGAATACTATTATTATGTAAAGGCGGTTCCAAAAGTAGGAGTTCAGATGCCTGAAAAACACGTAAAACATATTACAGAACATCAGGAGCAGGAATCAGAGACGACGAATGTCTTAGGGACAGAAAACAATACTGCTGTGTCAGAAGTTTCAGATTTGAAAGAAGTTGAACAGAAAGAGGATGGAAATCAGCCAGAACAACTGAAAAAGGAGTCTGATCTTGCACAGACAACAATTTTTAATGATTCAAACATGACGGAAGATATTCTTTTGACAAGAAGTCTGAGTAAAGAATTGGGCCTGGATCAGAATGAAGAGAAAAAAGAGTGATCAGCAGAGCAAAAGATGCAAGCGTGCATAGCAACGAGTGATTACATAAGGTGGTGAGACTTGAGATGATAGAGTGGATTCAGAATTTTATAAGAAATTACTCAAATGGAATGTATTTTCCACATATACAGATAAAAGATATCATAGAGATTCTGATCGTGACGATTATTGTCTATGAAATCATGCTCTGGATCAAGAACACAAAAGCCTGGATGCTTCTGCGTGGAATTCTTATGTTGGGTGGATTTATTCTTCTGGCATGGCTTTTCCAAATGAATACGATTCTGTATCTGGCAAGAGAGTCTATTAATGTATTAGCGATTGCGGCGGTTGTTGTATTCCAGCCGGAACTGAGAAGGGCACTGGAGAAACTGGGGGAGAAGAATTTATTTAGTAACATCAATCCGTTTGATAAGAATAAAGAAAATCAGAGATTTTCCGACGAAACGCTGGATAGTATCGTAAGAGCCTGCTATTCTATGGGAAGCGTATGCACAGGAGCACTGATTGTAGTGGAACAGGTAATTCAATTGACAGAGTATGAAATGACAGGAATTGAGCTTGACTGTAAAGTATCTTCTCAGGTACTGATCAATATTTTCGAACACAACACCCCACTTCATGACGGTGCGGTCATTATCAGAGGGGACAGAATCACATCAGCAACATGTTACCTGCCACTTTCGGATAACATGACAATCAGTAAAGATTTGGGGACAAGGCATCGTGCAGCATTGGGAATGAGTGAGGTTTGTGATGCTCTTGTGATTGTTGTTTCAGAAGAAACAGGACTTGTTTCTGTGGCGTCCGGAGGACGGCTGCTCCGCGCTATTAATGAAGAGGAGCTTCGTAACCAGTTAAGCCAGATTCAGTATAGAAAGACAGAGACAAAGAACAGGTTTTCTATACGGAAAGGATGGCACAGATCATGAAAAAATACAAATTGACAACGAATCTTCCACTTAAGATTGTTGCATTTGTTTTTGCAACATTTCTTTGGCTGATTGTTGCGAATGTTGCTAATCCGGTTACGAGATCAACCTATACGAATATTAAAGTTACAATAGCGAATGATGATGTGATCACACAGGGCGGAGAAGTTTATACGGTTTTAGATGAACAGAATGTAAATGTAGTTGTTTATGCAAAGCGTTCAGTAATCCAGCAGATTAAATGGCTTCCGACTACGAGGTGAGCGGATCAGAAGATTGCTCACGCATCAAGGAGCTTGCCCTTATGCAGATGCAGC
>ERZ870052.201-NODE-201-length-23108-cov-5.332508_pt1 | contig 23108 bp, 17 predicted proteins | sample MGYA00520889_ERZ870052 | MGnify/ENA primary metagenome ERZ870052 (study PRJEB32232, sample SAMN07284988) | human gut metagenome | biome: human-associated habitat; material: feces | host: Homo sapiens | place: Tanzania | collected 2014-08-14 ...
GTGTGTGGTGCCTGTTCTGGCTCTTATGTTACATACTGAACAAAGTGTATTCGGAACGCTCCTGCCTTACATGTGCCCCTAGCAACAGTAGACCCGTTCTTGCTTGCGCAGTTCAAAATTAAACTTTCTCCTACAAATACAAAATCCACTCGAAAATACAGAAATGAAAGTCAAAAGATCAAGAAATCTTCATCGACAAAGATCCACTTTCTCCCGGCTGTTAATTCCGTATTTGTCTTCTGGATTCGTCTTGTTTGGGATAAAAACTACTCCTTTAGATAATGTAGTGATGTAGGGAGTTTATTGTTGAGGACACATATAAGGCAGGAGCGTTCCGAATACACTTTGCAGAATCTGTTAGAAAAAGCCAGACACGAATCACACACGGTGAGTGTTCTGGCTTTTTCGTTACAGATTGTCAAAGGGATGAGGTAAAGCGGGCCGGTGTCCGATGCAATACAGTGACTCCCTCACGTCTGTTTTACTAAAAAGTACTTATTTGAGTGATAATGAATCCAAGTTCAACAAACACACGCCAATTAGTACAACTTCGCACTGATCAGTTTTGGTCTGAATCCGGCTTTATCGAGTGTATCGAGAATCTTTTTCTTATGATCTGTTCCGAATGCTTCCATTGTGATACGAAGTTCTACTGCTGCGTTTCTGTTTGTGCTTACAAACTGGTTATGTTCCAGTTTAATGATGTTACCCTGTACATCTGCGACTGTCTGCGCCACGCGTGCGAGTTCACCCGGCTTATCCGGAAGGAGTACGGATACGGAGAAGATACGGTCTCTCTGAATCAGTCCGTGCTGTACGATAGAGGACATTGTGATTACATCCATATTTCCACCACTTAATACACAGACTACTTTCTTTCCTTTGATGTCCATCTGCTTTAATGCAGCTACGGAAAGGAGTCCTGAATTTTCTACGATCATCTTGTGGTTTTCTACCATATCAAGGAATGCACCGATCAATTCATCATCTTCTACAAGAAGTACTTCATCTACATTTTCTTTCACATATGGGAGGATCTTATCTCCAACTTCTTTTACAGCTGTTCCGTCTGCGATGGTATTTGCAGAAGGAAGTTCTACCGGCTCTCCTGCTTTCAGGGCTGCTGTCATGCTGGCTGCCTCTGACGGCTCTACACCAATTACTTTGATCTTTGGATTGAGCATCTTGGCAAGTGTGGAAACACCTGTGATCAGTCCACCTCCTCCGATCGGTGCAAGGATATAATCTACCGTAGGGAGCTCCTGAACAATCTCCATTGCGATTGTTCCCTGACCTGTAGCGACATCAAGGTCATTGAATGGATGAACAAATGTATATCCGTTCTCTTCTGCAAGTTTACATGCATATGCGTAAGCATCATCATAAACATCACCATGAAGTACTACGTCTGCTCCAAAGCTTTTTGTACGGTTTACTTTGATCAGCGGTGTAACTGTAGGCATAACGATCGTAGCTTTGCATCCGAACTGTTTTGCCGCAAATGCAACGCCCTGTGCATGATTTCCTGCTGATGCTGTGATCAGTCCACGGCTTCTTTCTTCGTCTGTCAATGTGCTGATCTTATAGTATGCACCACGGATCTTATAAGCTCCTGTATGCTGCATATTCTCTGGTTTTAAGTAAACCTTTGCTCCTGTTTGTGCACTTAAGTATTCACTGTAAATAAGTTTTGTAGGATTTGTTACCTTTTTTACCAGTTCGCTAGCTTCTTCAAATTTTTCTAATGTCATCATGGTCTTTCTTCCTCTCTGTAAAACAACGCGTTTACGAACTCTTCTGAGTTAAATTTCTGCAAGTCATCAATCGTTTCTCCTACACCGATATATTTTACCGGAATACCAAGTTCAGACTGGATTGCTACTGCGATTCCACCTTTGGCTGTTCCATCCATCTTTGTCAGAACAATTCCTGTTATATCTGTCACTTCATTGAATTCCTTTGCCTGGGCAAGTGCATTCTGTCCTGTCGTTGCATCCAGCACAACCAGTGTCTCACGGAACGCATCCGGATACTCTCTGTCGATCACACGATTGATCTTCTTAAGCTCTTCCATCAGGTTCTTCTTATTGTGAAGTCTTCCGGCTGTATCGCACAGAAGTACATCTGCCTTTCTTGCTTTCGCAGCAGCAACCGCATCATATACAACAGATGCCGGATCTGCGCCTTCCTGACCGCCGATCATCTCAACACCGGCGCGGTTGGACCATTCTTTTAACTGCTCTCCTGCTGCCGCACGGAATGTATCCGCTGCCGCAAGGATTACTTTCTTATTCTGTGCTTTCAGCTTTCCTGCAAGTTTACCGATCGTTGTTGTTTTACCAACACCATTTACTCCGATCACGAAAACCACACTCTGACGATTCTCAAACTCGTATGCTGTCTCTCCGACATCCATCTGTTCACGAATACTGTCGATCACAAGCTGTCTGCATTCGATTGGTTCCTTAATATGCTGTTCTTTTACCTTAACCTTTAAATCTTCAATGATATCCATCGTTGCCCTGACACCAAGATCTCCCATGATCAGAGTTTCTTCCAGTTCTTCATAAAAGTCATCATCAATTTTTGAAAATCCATGGAAAATACTGTCCATGCCGGACACAATATTATCTCTTGTCTTTGTCAGACCGGATACAAGTCGTTTAAAAAAGCCTTTTTTTTCTTCTCCCATTTTCAACCTCCTGTTCTCTTAATTCCCTGTTTGCAATAAAAACAGATTTATTTTTCCAGATCATCTTCCAGCAGATCCACAGAAACAAGTGTGGATACCCCTTTTTCCTGCATGGTAATTCCATACAACCGGTCTGCTGCTGCCATTGTACCACGTCTGTGGGTAATAACGATGAACTGTGTATATTTTGTCAGCTTATGCAGATATTTTGCATAGCGGTCTACATTGTTATCATCCAGCGCCGCTTCAATCTCATCAAGGAGACAGAACGGAGACGGCTTCAGATTCTGGATTGCAAATAGTAATGCAATTGCAGTCAGTGCCTTCTCTCCACCTGAAAGCTGCATCATATTCTGCAGTTTCTTTCCTGGTGGCTGTGCAATAATGCGTATTCCTGCTTCAAGAATATCCACATCCTCCTGTAATTCTAACGATCCCTTTCCGCCTCCGAAAAGCTGACGGAATACATCATTGAACTCTGTCGCAATTCTTGCGAACTGTTCTGTGAACTGCTTACGCATCGCTACATCCAGTTCTTCGATAATCTGTTCAAGAGAAGCTTCTGCTTCCACCAGATCATCATGCTGACCTTTTAAGAATGTATAACGCTCGGATACATTTTTGTAATCCTCAATTGCATTGACATTGACTGAACCAAGCTTTCGGATCTCATTTTTAAGTTCCTGGATCTTTTTCTTCATCAATGCCAGATCTGTCAGTGTCTCATTTCGAAGTTCTTTCGCATGATTGTAAGTGAGTTCATACTCTTCCCACATGTAATTCATCTGCTTCTCTGATGCTTCTTCATAGCCTTCTTTCTGACTGTTCAGACGGAAACATTCTTTGTCAAGATCTGACACATGCTTTGCAAGTTCTTCTCTCTGTCGTAAGAAATCTTTGTGCTGCTGATTCAGTTCTTCGCGTTTTTTGCTCTGTACTTTAATCTCTTCACCAATTTCTGTAAACAGTTCTTTTGAATCTTCAATCGTTTTCCTGAGTCCTTCGATTTCATTTTCTTTTTGCAGAATCTCCTCAGATACATCTCCACGATTTTCGGCAAGTTCTTCCTGCTCTTTTTCATATCTGGTGATTTCCTCATCTATACGGGAAATATTTTCTACAATAAAAGTCTTCTGTTGATCCAGGCCTGCCAGTGAAAGATGGACTTCCTCGGACTGTTTCATCTGAACAGCCTCATCCTCCCTTTCTTTCTCCAGCTGCATCTGCAAAGCTTCAATCTGTTCATTCAGTTCTTTTTCCAGCTTCTCCGATGTCTCAAGTTCCATCTGGATAGAATCTTCATTTTCATTGATTTCATCCAGTTCCTGAAGCAGTGCTTTCTGTTCTTTCAGAAATCCTTCGTAACGCTGTTTCGATTCTAACTGTTCTCTCTGTACCTGCGCAACATTCATTCGCGCAGTGTTCTCCAGCACCGATTCTTCTCTTAAATGTTCCTGCACTTCATCGATCACACTATAGCATGCTGCACGACGATTCTTCGCCTCTGCAACTTCTTTTTCCAGTTCATCCATGTCAGACTTGAGCATATCAACCGTCTTCTCGAATTCTTCTATCTCGCGGCGTCTGCTCAACAGATTACTTGAATTCTTAAATGCACCACCCGTCATGGATCCTCCCGGATTGATCAGGTCACCTTCCAGTGTGACCAGACGCAGAGACTGGCGGTATTTTCTCGCAATTGCTATTCCGTGATCAATATGGTCTACTACGATCGTACGCCCAAGCAACTGATCTGCCAGACCGTCAAATCTTGATTCCACATGGATCAATGTATTCGCAAGTCCGATCACTCCCGGTTCTTTGAGTGCTTCCGGATTCCGGATTCCTCCGCCTCCATGCATACTTGTCAGCGGAAGAAAGGTTGCCCGTCCGAATTTATTACGCTTGAGGAAATCAATCATGCGCTTGGCTGTATCTTCATTATCTGTAACGATATTCTGAATACTTCCTCCAAGTGCTGTCTCAATAGCGATCTCATATTCCTTATCAACCTTAATGATATCCGCTACAACACCGATCAGACCTTTCTCACGGTCTTTATTCGACATTACCTTTCGGATACTGTTACCATATCCGTCATAGCGCTCTGTAATATTCTTTAATGACTCCAGACGGGAAGATTCTCTGTGATAAGCGGTCTGTCCGATCCGTAACTTTTCCTGCTTCTCTTTCAGCCCATTCTGAAGCCTGCCAAGTTCCTGTTCATTCAGGGAAATCTTTTCCTTATAGGTTTGTATGCGCTCACGAATCTGACTAAGTTCTTCTTCATACTCCTTAAGTCTGTTGTTCTGTCCTTCTGCTACCGTCGAAATCTCAAGAATATTTCTTGCAAGTACAGACTTACGCGTCTGGATCTGTTCTTTCGTCGTATCAAAATGCTGAATCTTAGCTTTTGTTGAAGCACGATTTCCAAGCAGATCCATGATCTCCTGCTTCTTCTGCTCGATTCCTGCACTGTGTTCTGCAATCTTTGACTGAATCTCAATTAAACTCTGCTGTGCTTCCGTATCCTGTCCACTGGCTGATTCTAACTGTTCTGAAATTCTTTTCTTCTCTTCTTCAAGCTCTCTTTTCTGTTGCTGCCTTGTATCTATCTCACTGACGATCGTACTCAGACGATGATCATAATGCTCATCATTCATGCGGGCTGTATTGATCTGCTCTTTCAGGACATTGATCTGGCCTTCCAACTGCTGCTTCAGAAGATTCGTCTCATTCATCTGATTCTTTGCAGTTTCAATTGCAAGATCAATCTGATCTACTTCTTCCTCGATTGCCTCGTATTCTGCTTTCATCTTCGCATAGCGGGCATTCGATTCCTGCATCTCCTGCGAAGCAATCTCATATTTCCCGCCGACTTCACGAATACGCTCCTGCAGCCGCTCTTCCTCGAGCAAAAACATATTAATATCATATGTTTTTAATTCTTCTTTCATCTTCAGATAGATTCTGGCTGTCTCTGACTGTCTTTCCAGAGGACCGATCTGCTTCTCAAGCTCTGCAAGAATATCATTCACACGGGTAAGATTCTGGCGTTCATCCTCCAGCTTTTTCAAAGAAAGTGACTTTCTTCTCTTATATTTTACAATTCCGGCGGCCTCGTCAAAAAGTTCTCTTCTCTCTTCCGGCTTGCCGCTTAAGATCTTATCAATCTGTCCCTGACCAATAATCGAATAGCCTTCTTTACCGATACCTGTATCATAGAACATCTCATTGATATCTTTCAGTCTGCAGGCTGAACCATTGATCAGATACTCACTCTCTCCGGATCGGTACAATTTACGTGTAACAGTAACCTCTTCGTACTCTACCGGAAGTTTATGATCTGAATTATCCAGCGTGATTGCAACCGAAGCATAGCTAAGCGGCTTCCGGTTCTCGGTTCCCGAGAAAATCACATCCTGCATGGTGCCTCCACGCAGCTGCTTCACTCTCTGCTCTCCAAGAACCCAGCGGACGGCGTCAGCGACATTACTCTTACCACTTCCATTCGGACCTACAATACCTGTAATTCCGTTATGAAATTCAAATTTGATCTTATTGGCAAAAGATTTGAATCCCTGCACTTCTATACTCTTTAAATACATAAAGTCCTCTTTACTTTTTCTTTCTGAGATTCAGGATTGCCTCATAAGCTGCCTGCTGTTCTGCTGACTTCTTCGAGCTTCCTTTTCCACGTCCCCAGGCTTTTCCCCCAATTCTTGCTTCCACTTCGAAAATCTTATTATGATCCGGTCCCTGTTCATCGATCAGTTCATAACTTACATTTCCTGTCATATTCGCCTGCACGATCTCCTGTAAGATCGTTTTACTATCATAAAAGAGTTTCTTATTCTCTAAATCTGTCAAAATAAAATGATGGATAAACTCTTTTGCATTAGTAAAACCACCGTCGAGATAGATAGCCCCGATCAATGCTTCCATCGCATCAGATGTGATAGAATCTCTCTTTCTTCCACCGGTTGCCTCTTCTCCCTTCCCAAGAAGCAGGTAATCTCCAAGTCCGATATCTCTTGCACACATTGCCAGAGACGGTTCACATACCATACTTGCACGTGTCTTTGTCAATTCTCCCTCAGATACCTTTGGAAATTCATTGAATAAATACGCGCTTGATACTAATTCCAATACTGCATCTCCGAGAAATTCCAGGCGTTCATTACACTCGTATTTCTTCAAATGCTTCTCATTCGTATAAGAACTGTGCATCAGTGCACGTTCGATCAGGCTTTTGTCTTTAAACACATATCCGATCTTCTGTTCCAGTTCTTTCACTCTGTCCATTTAAATGGCCTCCTTCGTGTTTATAAACGAAAAAGCCCAAACGGGCTTTTTCATCTCACTATCTGATTATTCATTAGCCTTCTTTTTCTGGATCTGGTCAACAGCATCCTGCACTGTTGTGATCTTCTCTGCCTCTTCGTTATCAATCTCGATATCAAAATCTTCCTCAATTCCCATAATAATCTGGAAAATGTCCAGAGAATCTGCTCCAAGATCATCTACAAATGTAGTATCCGGTGTGATTGTCTCCGGTGAAACATTAAGTACGTCCGCAATAATTGCCTGCAGTTTTTCAAATTCTGTCATTGTAAAACTCCTCCTGTCTTATTCGACTTCTTTCTCTTCTTTCTTTTCTTCCAGGGTCTCCTGTTGAATTGCTTCTTTTATCTTCTCGTTGATCTTCTGCTCCTTAAATGTAACACACTGAATGATTGAATTGCATACTTCCTTTGACTTTGAACTTCCATGTGTCTTTACTACAAGTCCGTTCAGGCCAAGAAGCGGTGCGCCGCCATACTCGCTTGTATCAAAATCTTTCAGTACACCCTTTAAAGCAGGTTTCACAAGCAGTGCCCCTATCTTACTACGCAAAGAAGAAAGCATACCTTTCTTCACTTTCTTAAGCAGTGCTCCGGCAACTCCCTCATAAAGCTTCAGAATAATGTTACCTGCAAATGCTTCACATACAATAACATCTGCTGCTCCGTAAGGAATATCTCGTGCCTCAACACTTCCAATGAAATTAATGTCAGGACATTCTTTTAACAATGGAAATGTCTCTTTCACCAGCGCATTCCCTTTCTCTTCTTCAGCACCGATATTCACGATGCCAACTGTCGGATTCTTCTTTCCCATAACGCTTTCCATATAAATGGATCCCATCTTTGCAAACTGTACCAGATGAGATGGGCGCGCATCTACATTAGCTCCACAATCAATCAAAAGTGAAACACCTTTTAATGTAGGGATCAATGGTGCAAGCGGTGGTCTTTCAACGCCTTTGATCCTGCCTACAAGAACCTGTCCTCCAACAAGAACGGCTCCTGAACTTCCTGCGGATACAAATGCATCAGCTTCCCCTTTCTTCACCATCTTCATCGCAACAACGATAGATGAATCCTTCTTGCCACGGATTGCTTTCACCGGAGGTTCTGCCGTCTCAATGACCTCTGTAGCATTCACAATCTCAATCTGCTCCTCCGGATACGTATAAGCGGAGAGTTCCTTGCGGATCACATCTTCCTTACCTGTCAGCAATACCTTGATATCTTTTCTCTTCTGTACTGCCTCTACCGCACCTTTTACCATCTCTCCTGGTGCATGGTCTCCTCCCATGGCATCAAGGGCAACCCTTGTAATCTCTGACATATCATTTCCTCCTTGCGCTACTGAAATTATTCTACTGGATATCAGTATAAAAATCAATAAAAAAAGGCGTAAAACACAAAGTTTTTACGCCCTCAAGTGTTCTGTTCGCAGTACACTCAATATCTTATTGATCATTAGTCAACTGAAACGATCTCGCGCTTGTTGTAAGATCCACACGCCTTACATACACGGTGTGGCATCATAAGCTCGCCGCACTTGCTGCATTTCACCAGATTCGGTGCGCTCATCTTCCAGTTAGCTCTTCTTTTATCTCTTCTTGCTTTTGAAGATTTATTCTTTGGACAGATTGACATAGGTTACACCTCCTTAAAATTCTTAAATAAGTCACGGACAACTGACATTCTCGGATCAAGCCCCGTATCTTCACAGTTACAAGACCCCGTATTTAAATTCTGACCGCATACATTGCATAATCCCTTGCAGTCTTCCCTGCAAAGTACTTTCGTCGGCCAGCTCGACAAAATCTCATGAAAGAGCAGTTTGTCCACGTCAAGATGATATCCGTCAATAAAGTTTGATTCATCCAGCTCCTCTGTCAGTTCTGCGTCGGAGAGGCCTACGTCCACATGCTTCACACAATTCAGTTCAAACTCCCGTTTCACATCCTCCAGACAACGGTCACATGGAATCATGACACTCAATCTGGTCTCAGCTGTGATGAGCAGTTCTTTTCCCCTTATATGCTCTACTTTAACATGAACCGGCTCCTTGCTGATAATGGGGTAGGTTCCGGATTGTAACCGGATCTCTTCCATCTCCAGCCGCACAGTTTCTTCAACCGCCTTATGCTGGTCTGACAAAACGTCTGATAGGTTAATCAACATAATGTATTTCTCCTATTCATACCTAAACTATTATATCATGGAAAAATTGTTTGTCAACAGATATTTATAATTTCTATCAAAATTATTAAAAATCGCAAATTGTATTGGATACATTTCACCATCTTCTATGCGCAAAAGCAGGACTGAACTGCTCTTCGTGCACTCCAGCCCTGCGGTTATATACAATTATTTCCTTACAGATTACCATTGTATACATTTTTAAGTTAAGGTTTCTTCAATTATTTTACAAGCGCTAATGTCTCACGGGCAATTGCAAGCTCTTCGTTTGTAGGAATAACGAATACTTTAACTTTTGATCCTTCTTTTGTAAGCTCTGCTTCTTTTCCTCTGAGTCCTGTATTCACTTCTGAATCAAAGTCTACTCCGAGGTATCCGAGGTATTTACATACTTCTTCTCTTACGTAATCATCATTCTCACCGATACCAGCTGTGAATACGATATCGTCTACACCGTTCATTGCTGCTGCGTAAGATCCGATATATTTTGCTACTCTGTATGAGAATACATCCATAGCGATTGTTGCTTTCTTATCTCCAGCGTTCATAGCGTCTGTAAGATCACGGAAATCGCTTGAAAGTCCGCCTGAGATTCCAAACACACCAGATTTCTTATTCAGGACATTCATAACACCATCGATATCAAGGTTTTCTTTCTTAGCGATAAACTCCATGATTGCTGGATCGATATCTCCTGAACGTGTTCCCATTACAAGTCCTTCAAGTGGAGTAAGTCCCATAGAAGTATCTACACATTTTCCATTGAGAACTGCACTTACACTGGAACCATTTCCAAGGTGGCATACGATTGTCTTCACTTCATCGTAAGGTCTTCCCATTACTTCTGCTGCTCTCTTAGATACAAAGCTGTGGCTTGTTCCGTGGAAACCATAACGTCTTACTTTGTATTTCTCATAATACTCATATGGAAGTCCGTACATATAAGCCTTCTCTGGCATTGTCTGATGGAAAGCTGTATCAAATACTGCAACCATAGGTGTTCCTGGCATCAGTTTCTCACATGCTGCAACACCGATCAGGTTTGCCGGGTTATGAAGTGGTGCAAGATCATTACACTCTTCTACTGCTTTCTTTACTTCGTCTGTGATTACTACAGATGAAGCAAACTTCTCTCCACCATGTACAAGACGGTGTCCAACTGCTCCGATCTCATCAAGGCTCTTAACAACTCCTGTCTTCTCATTTGTCAGAGCATCGATTACAAACTGAATTGCCTCTGTATGAGTTGGCATATCCAGATCAGATTTCTCTTTCTCTCCGCCAGCCGGCTGATATGTCAGACGTCCGTCGATTCCAATTCTCTCACAAAGTCCTTTTGCAAGTACATCCTCTGTCTCAGCATTGATCAGCTGGAATTTCAGAGATGAGCTTCCGCAGTTGATTACTAATACGTTCATTTTCTTTTTTCCTCCTGAAAAAACCTTATTCTTATTATCTGAGGGCAGCTTCCACTACCCTCTTTGTTTCTTTTGATTACCCGTAACTATTTTAAAAAATCCGTAAACAATTACAATTATTCAGCCTGTGCCTGTACAGCTGTGATAGCTACAACACCTACGATATCTTCAGCGCTGCATCCACGGGAAAGGTCGTTAACCGGAGCGGCGATTCCCTGTGTCAGAGGACCGTAAGCTTCTGCTTTAGCAAGTCTCTGAACAAGTTTGTATCCAATGTTACCAGCATCAAGGTCTGGGAATACAAGTACGTTAGCATGTCCTGCAACCTTGCTTCCCGGTGCTTTGGACTCTCCAACAGCCGGAACGATTGCAGCATCAAGCTGAAGTTCTCCGTCAAGAGCAAGCTCTGGAGCAAGTTCCTGAGCGATCTTTGTTGCCTCAACAACTTTATCTACATCTGCATGCTTAGCGCTTCCCTTTGTTGAGTGAGAAAGCATAGCAACAACTGGCTCTTTCTCAACAAGCAGTTTGAAAGAATCTGCGGAAGAAATAGCGATGTTCGCAAGTTTCTCCGGATCCGGATTCTGCTCAAGTCCTGCATCAGCAAAGATAAATGTTCCGTTTGCTCCCATGTCGCAGTTCGGTACTACCATAAGGAAGAATGCGGATACGAGCTTTGTTCCCGGTTTTGTCTTCAGGATCTGAAGGCATGGACGAAGTGTATCTGCTGTAGAGTGGCATGCTCCGGATACCATTCCGTCTGCATCTCCCATCTTAACCATCATTACACCATAGTATAAGTAGTTGCTAAGAAGCAGTTCTTTTGCCTGCTCAGGAGTCATTCCTTTTTTCTGTCTTAACTCAACAAGTTTTGCAATATATCCTTCTGTTCTTGCATCTGTTGCAGGATCTACGATTGTTGCACCGGAGATGTCGTATGTACCTTTGTTCTTCTCAATCTCCTCTTTGCTTCCTACAAGCACCAGATCAGCGAGTCCTTCTTTCAGTACTGTCTCTGCTGCTTTGTAAGTTCTTTCGTCCTCTGTCTCCGGAAGAACGATTGTCTTTTTGCAAGCTTTCGCTCTTGCTTTGATTTCATCAATAAATCCCATGATTTAATGCCACCTTTCTTTTTATCTCACTTAGTCCTATTATAACTCAATCGTTTTTTGTATACAAGTCATTTTATGTGCATTTTCAAATACAATCCGAACTTTGTAGCCTTTTATTTGTCCGATTGTTACAATTTTATCAATGATTGTTTTTTTAGAAATACAACTTCTCTTCAAATCTTCTCAATCATTTTACAAATTGTTCTGATATATAGTATAATGATTTGAATTGAGATACAAAAGCATACAATTAGAATCATAAGGAGATTACTATGAAAATCGTTGGTCTGATTACAGAATACAATCCGTTTCATAATGGACACCTATATCATATTAAGGAATCACTTCGTGTCACTGGTGCTGACGCAGCTATTATCGTCATGAGTGGTGACTATGTACAACGCGGGGTTCCTGCCATCATGCCTAAAAGAATACGTACCGAAATGGCTCTGCTTTGCGGTGCCGGTGCAGTTTTTGAGCTTCCGGTCTGCTATGCTACAGGTTCCGCAGAGCTTTTCGCACTTGGTGCCATCTCTCTCTTGGACTCTCTCGGCATAGTGGACTGCCTCTGTTTTGGCAGCGAATGTAATGATCTCCCGCTAATGAACCAAGTTGCCGATCTACTCCTTAATGAACCAAAATCGTATCAGATTCTACTGAAAGACTATCTGAAAAAAGGAATATCTTTCCCTCGTGCAAGGCAGGAAGCACTTGTTTCCTACACTGGTGACCACCGTATTGCAAAAATCCTTCAGGATCCGAATAATATTTTGGGAATTGAATACCTGAAAGCACTCAAAAAGCTGGGAAGTTCTATCGTCCCCTATACAATCGCCAGAAAAGGGGCATGCTATCATGACAATCAGCTGAACAACACTTACAGTTCTGCAACCGCAATCCGTTCTCTCCTTGCCTATTCCAGTTCTTCGCTCAGTACGGAACCTGTCGGAAACTTTGATGAGCTTTCCTTCTCCGGTGTTCTGTCCGAATTGGAAGCTCAAGTACCCGACTGTTGTCTGGAACTTTTAAAAGATTACCATAAAGTACAGTACCCAATTTCGCAGAATGACTTTTCTTTGATTTTAAAATATAAACTTTTAAACAAACACCCTGAAAGCCTGGCTCACTACATGGATGTCTCACCTGAAATTGCATCCAGAATCACAAACCAGCTAAACAACTTCTTTAATTATAAACAGTTCTGTGACCTTTTAAAAACACGAGAACTTACCCTGACACGGATCAACCGAGCACTGCTTCACATTATGCTAGGTATTAAAAAAATAAATGTGGACGAATACATAGGGAACGATTACCATATGTATGCTCGCCTGCTTGGTTTTAGAAAAGACAATTCCAAATTGTTAACTAAATTATCAAAAGAGAGTACACTTCCACTCTTAACAAAGCTTTCTGAAATTGAAGAATTGCCTGAACTAGGGCAAAGGATGTTACGACATGATATGCTGGCATCAAATCTCTACACTTCCGTGGTGACAGACAAATTCAAGACCGCTTTTCAGAATGAATATAAGCAGGGAATTTTGAAGGTTTGATTTGAATTTGTCAGCTTAGATTTTGAATACTAAATCTAATACTTTTAATTACAATAACGTAGCAGAAGATAATTTTTCTGCTACGTTATCCAAAGTAATAACGAATATTTCAAATAAAACAATTTCAGACTATAAATCCAAATCTCATTTCATTACTTTTGCTTTTGTCAATTCTCTACTTGTAGATGTCTCTATCTCATCAAACAATGTTGTTCCATCCCAGTGCTTCCACGCAACTAACTTTCCTTCACTTTCTTTGTTTTTCACTGTTAATATATCATCTCCAATATCCATAATTTCCAGATAATTTTCAAAAGATGCCTGCTTTTCATTTTGAAGATTATATATATCCGTTCCTTCTTCTGTATCAATTTCCAAAGCACCATCCTCAAGATAAAATTCTTCAAACCCTTCTGTTAAAATTGGGTCTCCAACTTCTTCCATACTATCCACATTTATCATGCAAATATAATCTTTTCCATCTGCTCCGCTTATCTTTGCTACAATAATATTTCCGTCAACATTTCCCTCCGCGCCTCTGTAATCTGTTATATACTCCTTAAAAGTTCCCATATATTTTTTTGCACTCGCATTATTCAGATTATAGATCCATAATTGGGATTTTCCATCTATTTCAATAGTATAAAGAACATACTTTTCCGACCAACCTAACAATGACGGATCACTTTCTGCCCCATCCATATCGCTTCCGCTCACCTGTATTTCCTGAAACTCTCCATCTTTTATTACTTTTAAAATAACCGGATTATCTGCATTTGGCCAATTTCCATCTTCTGTACCCGCCATCACAATCAAACCGTCTGACACTCCTGCATCCTTAAGCTCTTCAAAATCAACATCCGGCATGCTTGTTTTCGATACATTAGTATCATAAATCCTACACACTTTCTCTGGCTCTTCCATTTCCTGTTCTGTATCCATCATTTCATATGCAAATATGCCTTCTCCAATATAGGTTATTCCAAAATCATCTCTGTCCATATACTCATTTTCTATACTATAACTAGTCACTTCTTCTCCCAAAGGATTATACAATGTATATTTATGAATTCCTGCATCGTTCCAACTTTCATTTTCTTCACTGACAATCCATGTGTATCCTGCTCCATAGCTCACAACATCTTCCGAATTATATTTACTTTTGATTGCTCCCTTTTGGTCAATCACATAAAAAGTATTACTATATTCGAACCAATTATATCCATTTTCAAAATCTACATTAAATGCATAAATTTCATCATTATCTGCATCATTGTCAATGGGAACATAAAATTGTAACACGCCACTTTCATTAACAAATCCCTTATACTGCTTTTCGCCAGTGTCGAACAATATAAATGCTATCCCATCCTTAAAAACCCTTGCATTTAAAATATGCTCTACTGAGATTTTTTTCTCATCTATGTTTTTGGATTCTCCTTCTTTCCCATGAATTTCATCCGCTTTCGAATCCTGATGTGTTTTTTCTTGTTTTGTCAATTTCTCATTCTGATTATTGTTTCTTGAAACGATTACCCAAAAACAAATTGCTGCAATTACTATAACAGCCATTAAACTTCCAAGTATTACAATTTTTTTCTTCTTGGAACTTTTCTCTATCTGATCTTCGTTTTTAGATTTTCCATCATTTTTCAATTGTGTACCACAATTCGGACAATAGCCTGCCCCTCTTTCAACCTTATTTTTGCACTTTGGACAAATCAATTCTACACCTCATTCCTTTGCTTTTTCTTTTGAACAGAATTTAAGACTTATGATCCAGATAATATTTCTCAATCAGATATTCTATCTCTGGATCATCAACTCCATATTTTTCTCTTAGTCTGTCAGCAAATTTATTGCCATTTCTTATCCATACCTCTCGTTCATCTGACGATTCAGACGAAACTCTGTTATCGTAAATACGTTTTGCATGGTCACTTATTTTCCAGTAGTCATCAGAGCCATTTATCACGCCTTTAGCACTGCTGTTATCAGATTTTTCATATCCACCATCTTCATCATATCCACCATAACCTGAGGTCTTCTTTCTCTTATATACTGGTGAGTCATCTTTAAACCGGCCATGTTCACTTCTATTATTAAATCCAGAAACAAACAACTTATATAAAACAAAAACAATTGCCCCACCCATTATGAGTTCTTGCAGCGCCTCCATTAATTTAGGGCCTGTTTTTGATACGCTTTCCGTAACATTGTGTATTAGCAATGAAAGTCCTCCTGTAAGCCAGAAAACCAAAATTCCTACAAGCAAATACAGTATTAAAAGTCCTATTGCAAATCGTTTTGATTTTCTAATAAAGACATACACTATTGCAATTGTGATAATCAGACAGATCCAGGACATTACCGTATTTTGTGGATAGAATGCATAAACAAACAATGACAGAAAAAAATACCTATTGCCTGAAGTCCGGTAATCACTCCTCTTTTTAATTTTTCCATCTTTTCTTCCTCCATTCATTTTAGATTATTTCATGTATTCAGTTTATACTGCTTTTTTCTTAAATCAATAAAATCAGTATTCATATTCTTCTTTCTCCTCATCCCAGCTTTCCAGATCCAAATACCACGTTCCTGAAATTTTTACCACTGGTACTTCCATTGTTGTTGAAGAACCGCTTCTACATTCTTTTACTTCTACCTCTACTGTTCTGGCCTCTGAAATTTCACAGTCACCTTCTCTGTATATTTCTTTCAGACTTTCCAGTGCTTCTCCTTTCACTTCTTCCGATGATATGCCATTATAAATGAAATACATATCTTCATAGTCTTCAAATTCGTCTTGCATTTCTTCTGAATAACGCTGAAATTCATCTGCCAAAACGTAACCAATTAGTTCTTTTGTTCCACTGTAATATTCATCCGATAACAATTCCATAAAGTCATCCAAATTCCCTGTAATAATAAATTCCACACATTGCTCCGCTACTTTCATATATTGCGGTTCAATCTGAGTTCCACCGACATTCGAACTTCCAGGTAAATCCATTTTTGGATAAACTGTTTTCAGCCATATCTCATCTCCTATAAAAATGGCAGCTAACACCAGAGCCACAACCACTCCTGCAATTCGTTCTTTTTTAGCTCCGAATCTTTGTTTCTTCTTCGTTCTGCCATTTTCTGTCTGATCTGATTCTATTTTTTCTCCACAGTTCTTACAGAAATTGGCATTTTTATTATTTTCTGTTCCACAGTTCTTGCAAATCATACCATTTCTCCCATCTAACCGACATGACTCATGTGCACTCTTTTCATTTTTAAGTCTTTAAATGAATTCTCTACTACAATTATTCTTGGTTTTCCTCTATAGTTTCTGCTGCTCTTCTCTTTTCAAGCCATTCATCACTATATGCTGTAATATCTCTTTCAGGCTCAAGGGTTTTCGTATTAATAGCTGCGCCTATAATAAAAGTTCCATCCTTATCGTACAACTCAACATTTACAAGCCATACTCCTGTTCCTTCCCAATACCATGGCTTTCCAGCAACCACCTCAATTTCAACTTCATCCGGAATTCCAAACTTTTCTTTTATTGTATTGATCTGTTCTTCTGAAAACTGAACATCTGATGTCATTTCATCATTGAAATCATCTGTCTGTGATTGCTCTTCATCTTCTAAGATTGGCATTAATTCTACAGTTCCTAAATCGATTTCTTCTCTGGCCTTTACATCAAATTCAATTTCTTCTGTTTTATAACCTGTTTTAGAAAATGTAAAAGTCGTAATCCCAATCGCTGAAGCGTTAATCATCCCCTCCTCTGTTGTAACCAAATCCATCGTATATACTGAACTATCTGATATATCATTCTTTCTTGTGCACACAACATCGCTTAATACTTCTTTTGTTTTTGCATCAATAATTTTGCAGGTGACATTTCCCTGAATTACTGCTGTAGCTGCTGCGCCTATATTCAACATTGGATATTCTTTTCTTTTATCATTATCCAATACTCCATGAGCTTTACCTGCGGTATCGATCAACTTCTGTTTTATCTCATTTGCAGATAATTCTCTGTTTAATGACCAGAGATATGCTGCCGCTCCTGATACAATCGGTGCCGCCATTGAAGTACCCTCAAGATATCCATATTTATTCTTTAATACAGTGCTATATATCTTTTTCCCAGGTGCTACAATATCAACTGAATCTCCGTAATTTGAAAATCCTGTCATTTGGTATACACCCTGATTTTTATTATTTTGAACAGCACCAACAATCATGATATGAGATTTAATTGTTTCATATGTAAAACATATAGACTCGGAAAATCTTTTTTTATATTGTTCCTCCAACTGCGGAGTTATTCCGCAAAACCACCCAGACTCCTCTGCATTATATCCAACCAATCCATTACTATATCCATTTCCTGCAGCCTGAACTATAATAAAATCTGTATTATCTGCTTCTAATAGCTGTTCCATAATTTCTAACGCAGCACAGGATAACAGAAATTTATACTCTTTTGGCACATGTTCTTCTCCATAAGCCGTAACTCTGGAAAACATATACAATATACTCATACTTGTTCCCCAAGAATTATTGATTACAATTGGCTTATTCTGTTTTTTTGCATACTCTATCATGCTTTCATAAATTTTGCTAATTGCAGCCGGAGTAAGCAACGTAGTTCCATCACTCAATTGCCAATCTGCACATACTATCTCTGCCTTATCAGCAATTCCCCTCATACCTATTGAATTGTCCTGAGCACCGATCAATCCGACCACATGTGTCCCATGTTCTGGACTGTTATTTTTCATGTCAATAGAATTTTCATTAAGCATCGTAATCACAGACTTTTCATCTCTTTGTAGATCTTCATGCATAACTTCAAATCCATTATCCACTACTCCTACCACTATAGGATCCGTCAGCGAATCATAATCCCAGGCTGTATAGGCTCCAACAGCTTCTGCCCACCAGTCAGCTCCCTTCGGATCACTTTCATTCCCTAAATCGCTTTCTCCATCCCATACCTTAGAGGTTTCATTTTCAATCGCAACAGGAATGGAACACATGGCGGACCGTACACATTTTTCGTCTAAAATGTTTCCAATTTTTTCTTGTATTCCGCTATAATCTGTACTTTCTACTTCTACTTCAATCATATTAATACATCCACTGATATTGCTGACAATGTCTCCATCTAACAACTTCGCCAGAGCTTCCTTTTCCTCATCAGATGTATTTTTCTCTAAATACACTGTAATTAAATTGTCATAATATACAATCTCCACCTTTTCATCTACCTTTATAGATTCGCTGTCCGGTACATACACATAATCTCCGTCTGAATATTTTACAGTTTCCCCTTTGCCTGTCTTCTCTTTCTGCTTTGTTATATGGTCATTATGTAATTTCCAAAAACAGATTCCTGCACTTAAAAGTACTAACAAAAATATACAAATTAAAAATAAAATACGTCCTTTTTTCTTCTTCAGCTTTTTCCCACAATACGGGCAGTAGATTGCATTATCTTTTACTTCTTTCTTGCAATTCCAACAAATCATCTTCTTTTTCATATCATTCGTCCGCATATCCTAATTGCACTGGTTTCTCAATCGTGTCAAGACTCCATATCCAAGTAACACCCGATGCTAAATAGTCAGTTTTCCCATTTTTATACATCCATAAATTATGCCCACTTAAATATATAATCTGATTTTTTTCATATTTAATATAACTAGAAACATCTTCTCCAATCAGATACTCTTTTCCTTTTGAATTAATTAACGACAGATTAAGACCATCATTACAATCCGTATTAGCTAATATTTCTCCATCCTCATATATATCAACTAAATTCATACTCGCATGTGGAACAATGCATTTACTTTTTCCATTATGGTAAGCATACACATCATAATATATGATATCGCCATCTTTCTGCTGATTTGTTGCATAATAAATTGCTGATTTGTTTGCTGTGATTGGATATCCCATATCTGATACTAATTCAAACTGGCTCACTTTTCCTTTGTCGATTTTTGCAGCTACCACCTGCTCATCACTACTTGCAATAACATCTGTTTCATTGATATAGATACTCATACCGTTTTCATCATTATCTATCATAGTAAGTAAATCTCTGGCAGCATCTCCTGTCACAACTACTTCGTTATCTCCTGACACCAGATGAAGTCCTGCATCTAAAAATTCTAATTCTATTTTTTCTTCAACATTTTCTATAAAATCTTCATCTTCCTGAATTTCAGCAAGATCTATTGGTTTAAAATCACTCAATGACGCATACAGTAAGGTATTCCCATAATAATGAGTCCAATCGGAGTATGCTTTATCATCTACATCATATGTTTCTCCATCTTTGCTCACCTTTATCGGTTTAAGGCCATCCTCACTAATATATTCAAGTTCTTCTCGTATATTTTGAAGCGTTTCTGTTTCACCTCTGCTGTCTGTTATCATATCGTCAACACTATATTTTTCTTCATTTTCTGATTGATAATAAACAATTCCATCCTTTAGCGAATAAAAGCCATCACACATTACTCCAAGGTTTCTTTTTTCTCTATCAATTCCTGCAAGAGAAATATATCTGCTTGCCATATCAATTCCCTCGCTATAATATATGTTGTTTAAATCATTGATCAAACATATCCTTCCGTAATCTGATATAACTTCTGTTTTCTCTTCTGGATTACTTAATGAGACAATATACAATGTATATCCCTCGCTATAACTCCCACACTCAACTGCTATTTTCTCTTCGTTTTCTGTGTAAAAAAATTGACTCACATTCTTCTGCAATTTCTTTGGTTCTTTTCCATTATAAAAATATAAGGTAGAATCCTCTGATTTGTATACCACCTTCCCTTCATTCATAGGCGTATAACTAGGATAAATATCCGTAGCAATTAATTTGCAATACTTCTCATTTTTCGATGAATTTTTCTTTAATTTTTTATACTGGCATTGATATAAATCACCCGTTCCATTCTCATAATCATAGTTTCTCAATACATATAAATACTTTTCATCTGGGGAGAGAGAAATACTTAATTTAATATAATCCTCTGTTTCTCCTACCGGAATCTCAATCGGTTCATTCTTTTCGGCATTTCTCACAAAATAGAATTTTCCATTAGAAAGATACACATACGGATTATTGATTGAGTTTGAAACCTTATGAATTACAACTTGTCCTCCGGTAATTAGTACAGCAAAAATAAGTACCACCGCAATTATTCTTTTTATTCTTGACGAACTCTTCTGCCTGGTTGTAATTATTTTTTCTGGCAAAACTATCTGCTTCGTCTCCGTTTTTTCTTTCACAGGCACCTTTTTTTCCTCTGTCACGATTTCTGCATGTTCCAGCTTTGTTCCGCACTTTCCGCAGAATTTTATTTCATCCGTCCATAACGTCTTACATTTTGGACACTTTTTCATTTGACCTTCCTCCCTATTGTACTTTGTAATTTAAATTGTCGTATATTCTCATCTTACTCATACCCCAATCACATTATTGATTGACTCTATAAACGCACATTAGTATACTTCTTTAAATTCTCCAAAAACTTTCCACTCTCCATCTGCATAATACAACACAACATTATATTCTTCATTTTCTTTGTAAATCTGACTCCCAGATTGGACTTCAATATCCATCCATACATAATCAGCAGATGTTTCATCTGCCGAAAGATTTGATGCGTTCATTCCAAGATCATCTGTACAAATCATTGACGCATAAATCGGGCTCATACGCTCATACTCACAGATTTTGACTTTGAGATTCTTTCCAAATTCTTCCTGAAGCTCTGATTTCACCGCATCAGTCACATCGTTCGTTAACTGTTTTTTGTCAATCGAATGGCATGGAACATAAAAGAATAAATAATATGTTCCTTCTTCCAGACTTATTAACTCCACACTATATTCCGTTCCATTATCGTCAACATCATTCCACTGATAACAAGAATACGGAATGATTGAATTTTCAATTGGATTAGAATAAAATTCATCACAAGCTCCATAAATTTCCTCTATTGCCTGTTTTGACTCCTCTAAATCTGTGGTTGCTTCCGAAGCTGTCCATGACGCGCTTGTAAGTGTTCCATCTTCAGCTCCTTCTATTCCTGTATAATAGTCGTAAAACAAATACCATTCTCCCGGCAAATCAGGAAATTCTGTTCCATAGCGATACATAAATTGATCATTTTCCAAATCATACGAATCCATCTCTGTAAATTCATCATCCAAAACCGTATAATTCTGTCCTGCATATTGAAGATATTTTGTAAAAATCGTAGGCTGCTGATTTATTTTTTTATTTTCTGTGCTTGTACCTTCTTGTTTCTCCGTTGTTTCTTTATCAGATTTCTCTCTTTCTGAAACAATTTTACTGCCATCTGTCCCCTTTAATTTTTCTTTGACAAAATACACACTCGCTCCGACCATTGCAATTACCAAAATTCCCCCAAGTGCAATCCCGACTTTTTTCTTATTTGACTTCTTCCTACTTTTTGCAATCATCTCCTGCCTGATATTGGAAGTTTGATGATATGATTTTTCACATTCATCTTTCTCTCCCAGAAATGCTCCACATTTCTTGCAATATACATCTTGATCAGCTGCTTCACATCCGCATTTCCTACACATTTTCATTTTTTTCATCCCCCATTCTTTCTCTCGGCAATCAATCTTTAATTTAGTTTTTCCAATTATCAGACACCTGAATTTCCCTTCCATTTTCTGCTAAAGTATCTGATTTTAATTAAAATTTTTCCCACACCCTTTTTCAGGATATGGGAATCTGTTTTCATTTATTTTCTAATTATTTTCTATCGGTGTGCCACATATTGTACAAAAACGGTTATCTGCTTCCAACTCATGTCCACAACGAACGCAAAACCGCTTTCTTGTTTCACCTTCCTTATGATAATCACTTTCGTCATTTACAACTTCTGAATCACTTTGTTCTTCAATAGCCTCCGAATCATATATTTTCTCTTCTTTTTCTGTTTCTTCCGTAAATCTATCTTCTGATTCTTCCCAAGTCGCCTCTTTCGTCTGATTCTCACATAATTCTGCTTCCTGGAAAGTATTTAAATTACTTTTTTCAGCCGCTGTTTGCTCTTCTATTTTTTCAATCGGTGTTCCACAGTATGTGCAAAACATCACTCCATCTTCCAGTAGACGTCCGCAATTCTTACATTTTTTTCCTTCTTCTGCCTTCTCAACATGACTTTCCGAAATCAGACGTGTTCCACACCGCATACAAAAAACTGCATCTGTCGGAATTTCATTTCCGCAATTCGGACATGTATCTACCTTTTTAATTTCCTGTATTTTTGCGTTATAGGCTTCTATATTGCTCTCTGCCTCTCTTGCCTGACCTACAAGTTCCTGAAAAAGCAGCTCTGTTTCAGCATAATATTTCTTTACATAAATCTCTCCGATTTTCTGATAAAGCTCCTGCAGTCTTTTTGCTTCTGTTTTGATAGAAACATTCATCTTTGCCACATCTGTCAGATCTTTTGTTTTTTGCTTTGCTGTATTTCCCGCATTTTCAATCGCTTTATTGATATCATCAAAAAAATCCATATCGCGTTTCTCCTCTCCATATAATCATGCATTTTCTTCAATAAATTCTCGTCTTGGTTCTACCTTATCTCCCATCAGGGTGGTAAAGGTCACATCAATCTCAGATGAATTTTCTTCATCCATATTTACTCTCTTTAAGATCCGGCGCTCCGGATCCATAGTTGTCTCCCAGAGCTGCTCCGCATCCATCTCTCCAAGTCCCT
>ERZ870052.202-NODE-202-length-23093-cov-8.710375_pt1 | contig 23093 bp, 26 predicted proteins | sample MGYA00520889_ERZ870052 | MGnify/ENA primary metagenome ERZ870052 (study PRJEB32232, sample SAMN07284988) | human gut metagenome | biome: human-associated habitat; material: feces | host: Homo sapiens | place: Tanzania | collected 2014-08-14 ...
CCGTGAGGGTGCCTGGGCTGAGTTAACTACCGGGGTAACGCTTGTGGGCCAAGTTCGAAGCGCAATGCACGTAAAGAAAAATGAATAGAATGGTATTTATATTGGAAACGATACATTCCCTCCGGAATGATGAACGAACAACACAATCTGTTACGCGAATCATTTAAGGAGGATTTTTTATGCCAAAAAATAAGTTTCAAGAAGTAATTTTCACAATCATGATGGTTTTTGTCATGGTTTATGCAATGATCTGCTACAACATCTCCCTGAATATGGGAGGAATGAGTAATGAGGTCTTTCTGGCAGCATTCCATGAACTTGTCATTATGGGACCGATTGCTTTTATTCTGGATTTCTTTCTCGTAGGACCGATTGCAAAGAAGAAAGCATTTACGATCGTGAATCCACAGAAAGATAATCCGTTTATGATCGTACTGGCGATTTCTGTTTTATCCATCATTGGAATGTGCCCGCTGATGAGCCTTGCAGCAACACTGCTCTTTAAAGATGCAGGAAATCAGATTGTTGCAGTATGGTTTCAGACAACTGTATTCAACTTCCCAATGGCATTCTTCTGGCAGCTGTGCTTTGCAGGGCCGATTGTCAGAAAAGTATTTGGGTTGATTTTCCGTGAGGAGCAGAAAGAAGTAGTGGCTTTTGACTAAAGCTGCAAAATAAGGGAAAGCTATCATACGATAATCTAACACAAGAAGTGTTGGTGTCGTAGTCGATAGCTTTCTCTTTTTTACGTTACACACGCAATTCTCACATCTTGACATTTCCCTCAGCTTCATTCAAAATAGAAAGGTAAGACTTAAAAAGAAAAAATGTTTACAAATATAAATTAGTAACAGGAAAAGAGGTTTATAAAAAGATGAAGATTCTGCTTGCGGCAGTGAATGCAAAGTACATCCACTCAAATCTTGCGGTCTATTGTCTGCGCGCATATGCGAAGGAGCAGCATCCGGCCAGTGATATTACAATTTCTGAATATACGATCAATCAGCCATTTGATGAGATTTTGATGGATATTTATAAGCAGGCACCAGATGTTCTCTGCCTTTCCTGTTATTTATGGAATGTGACAGAAGTAGGACAATTGATACAGGAGATTCCAAAGATTCTGCCGGATACGAAGATCTGGCTTGGAGGTCCGGAAGTTTCTTATAATGCAAGAGAAGTTCTGGAAAAATATCCGATGACAGAAGGCATCATGCGCGGAGAAGGTGAAGAGACTTTTGCGGAGCTTGTGGCATACTATGAAGGTCGTGGTGTGGCTGAGTTGATCGACATTCAGGGAATTACATTCCGGGAAGAGGAAAAACAGATTGCGGAGACACCGTTTCGACAGATCATGGATTTGAGTAAAGTGCCGTTTGTCTATGGAGATATTGAGAATTTCAAGAACCGTATCATTTATTATGAGACGAGCAGAGGATGCCCATTTTCCTGTAGTTATTGTCTTTCTTCAATTGACAAATGTCTTCGATTCCGCAACCTGGAGCTTGTGAAGAAAGAACTGCAGTTTTTTATTGATCATGAAGTGCCGCAGGTGAAATTTGTGGACAGAACATTTAACTGTAAGCATGATCATGCGATGGCAATCTGGAATTACATTAAAGAGCATGATAAAGGGATTACAAATTTTCATTTTGAAGTGGCAGCAGATCTTCTGAACGAGGAAGAGATTGAGTTGATCCGGAGCTTGCGCCCAGGACTGATTCAGCTGGAAATTGGAATTCAGTCAACGAATAAACAGACGATCAAAGAGATCAACCGTTCCATGAATCTGGAAAAAGTACGTGATAAGGTAGCAAGGATTCATGAGAAGGGAAATGTGCATCAGCATTTAGATTTGATTGCAGGTCTTCCATATGAGAATTATGACAGTTTTGCACATTCCTTTAATGAAGTTTATGCTATGGAACCGGATCAGTTTCAGCTTGGATTTCTGAAAGTACTGCATGGATCTGTGATGCATGAGAAGATGAAAGAGTATGAGCTGCTTTGTCAAAATCGTCCGCCATATGAAGTACTGTCAACAAAATGGCTTCCATACAGTGATGTGATCCGTCTGAAGAAAGTGGAAGAGATGGTGGAAGTTTACTATAACAGTTTTCAGTTTAGTCATACGATGAGGCTTCTTGTTGAATTGTTTCCATCCGCATTTTCCATGTATGAGAAAATGGGCAATTATTATGAGAAGAAAGGCTTGTTTGGGTTGAATCATTCAAGGCTTGCACGTTATGAGATATTGTGGGACTTCGTAGAATCAGAATTATCAGAATTCACTTGTTCGGGAGAAATGCAGAAGAAAGAAGCGGATTTTAAAGAGAAGGTGCTTGAAAGCATGACCTTAGATCTTTATCTGAGAGATAATGTGAAGAATCGTCCGGCATTTCTTGGAGAGAGCAAAGTAGAAAAGGATGTAGCGTCTGAATTTTATAAGAAAGAGGCAGAAGAGCACAAGTATCTGAAAGACTATGAAGGATACGACAGCCGCCAGCTGCGAAAGATGACTCATCTGGAGCGACTGAATGGAAAGCTGTATCTTTTTGATTACAGACATAGGAATAAGCTGAATCAGGATGCAGCGGTTTATATAATAGAAGAAGACTAGTACAGCGTTGCAGATATTAGAAAGATATTTGCATATGGTTTTGTTGATGGAAATGGAGAGAAAAGATGAATTTTTATGATAAAAAAGTAAGACGTCTGGTGTCAATTATTATTTTGATTGTTATTGTTGCAATGGTTGCGACGATGGTAATTCCATATCTGATCTAAGGAGAGTACGATGCGGACAGGAAGAGTAACGCAGACGATCTGGAATCGTTCTGTAAAGAAACAGATCCAAAAAGGAAACAGGAATTCAACAGTAAAAACTGCGTGGGAAGAAAGCAGCTCGGAACTGGTATCTGACGAAAAGGATTTTGTCTGGAGCAGCACTTCAGTAAGCGGAAAAGCACCGGCACAGGTGAAATATGCAGTGATGAAATCGGCAGGAGATCTTGCGGCAAAGAGAGTCAGACCAACAGCGGTTTCAGTACAGATTTTGTTTCCTGAAAGTTCTGACGAGCAGGAATTAAAAGATATCATGAGAATCCTGACAGAGATTTGTGAGGAGACAGGACTTGCAATTACTTGTGTACAGGCTGAAAGTGCAGAGTATGTTTTGCGGACAGTGATTCATATTACTGCTGTCGGCGTGAAAGAAAATTCAAAACAGCAGACGAAAAAATGGAGTTCGGGAACGGAAATCATTCTTTGTGGTTATACGGGATTGGAAGGAACACTGCGATTGGTTGAAGAGGCAGAAGCAGATCTTCGGACAAGATTTACACCGTCTTTCATAGAAAAAACAAAGCGTTGCAAGGAATCACTTATACTTCCGGAACAGATTTTAAAGCTTCCTGAAGAAGCAAAGAGCAGACAATGTGGGGATGGCGGTGTACTCTGTGGATTATGGGAACTTGCAGAGGCAGAAAAGATAGGGTTTGAGATTGATTTTTCGAAACTTGCATTTAAGCAGGAAACCGTGGAAATCTGTGAATTCTTTCAGTTGAATCCATATCTTCTTACATCAGCCGGAAGTTATCTTGTATTGACAGAGCATGGAGAAGAAACGTTGGAAAGCCTGAAGAATGCAGGTGTTCCGGCAGTACGGATTGGATTTGTAAAAGAACAGAACGCAAGAACACTTGTAAATGGAGAAGAAACGCGTTATCTGGATCGTCCGGCACCGGATGAACTGAGCCGTTGGTGGAAAGAACGAAAAGAATCAGAACAGTGTACAACAACAGAAGAATAAGAGTTACTGTTCACTCCCGTGTCAATCACTCCGCTGATTGACACGGAGGATGCATGTTTTGACTTGAATGCATCTCGCCCCATCGCCAAAGGCGATTTAAAATGGCGAGATGCGTTGCTGGTAGCACATCGTGTGAACAGTAACGAATAAGAAGATAGAAGAGGCGATAATTATGTTAAACATTGTACTTTATGAGCCAGAAATTCCGGCAAATACCGGAAATATCGGAAGAACCTGTGTGGCAACAGGAACAAGACTTCATCTGATCGAACCATTGGGATTTAAGCTGAATGAGAAATCATTAAAGCGCGCAGGTATGGATTACTGGAAAGATCTTGACGTGACAACGTATATCGATTATCAGGATTTCCTTGAAAAGAATCCGGGAGCTAAAATCTATATGGCGACGACAAAAGCGCACAAGGTCTACACAGACGTAGAGTATGAACCGGATTGCTATATTATGTTCGGAAAAGAAAGCGCGGGAATCCCGGAAGAGATTCTTGTGGAGCATGAGGAAGACTGTATGAGAATCCCAATGAATGGAGATATCCGTTCATTGAATCTTGGTAATTCGGTGGCAATTGTGTTGTATGAAGCATTGCGGCAGAATGGATTCGCAGGGATGAATTTAAGTGGTGAGCTGCACGAACTTCATTGGAAATAAAATGTGAAAAGGAACAGGGTCAAATCCAGTTATAAAAGGTTTGATCCTGTTTCTTTTTGGCTTGTTTTCTATTTTTATAGTTTTGGGGTAACAGATCCGAACAGATAAGTATAATAGGGTTACAGGGAAGCGCGCACCCTCAAAGAAAGGAGGTTACCCACAATTCCATAAGATAGCCAGTTATACACATTCCCACAATGCCGACTACTACGGAATCCCTCTCATTCCTATCTTACCTAAAGGTAAGTATTGCACAATAAAGTGAGTACTTTACATACATTCTCAGTGGAATTACAATTATTTCAGCAAGGTGAAAATTGCAAATTAACACCTATTTTCAAAGGAGGATATTGGTATGGAGTTCAAATGGCTTAACGAGGGGCAGATTAAAACAGAAAATAATAAAATAGAAATGTTTGCCCCGGCACAAAGTGACTTTTTCTTTAACAATGGTTCGGTTAGTGCGGAGGGAATTACGCCGGAATCTTTGTGCAATGCCCCGTTTTATCACACAGAAATAACAGGTGATTTTGTAATGCGTGTAAAAGTATCCCATGACTTCAAGGATACTTATGATTCTGCTTCCATTATGGTTATGCATGATATGCAAAACTGGGCGAAATCATGCTTTGAAATGACAGATTTTGGGACACACGCTGTTGTCAGTGTGATTGCAAGGAATGGGGAATGTGATGACGCAAATGGGTGTAACATTGACGGTAATGAGGTTTGGCTGCAAGTATGCAGATGTGGCAACTCCTTTGCATTCCATTATTCGGTTGACGGCAAAAAATTCTATATGACGAGGTTTTTTAATCTTCCTGTTAGTGAAACCGTAAAGGTAGGACTGCTTCCGCAGGCTCCTGTCGGAAATGGAGGAACAAGAGTTTATTCAGACCTTACTTTTGAACAGAAAACAGTAAAAAATATTCGTATGGGCGAATAGGGGGAAATACATTACTCCCAAAACGAAGAAGCAGACTGAAATCTTTAACGGTTCCAGTCTGTTTCTTTTATAGCACGTTTTCCTCTCCCCAATCACATATTGCGTTTAATATGGGTATCAATGATTTTCCACGTTCAGTTAAACTATATTCCACTTTAGGCGGTATTTGTGGGTATTCCTCTCTATGCACTAATTTATCAGCTTCAAGCTCTTTTAACGTGGCGCTTAATGTTTTATAGGAGATTTTTTCAATATATTTTTTCATTTCGTTAAATCGGACAACACCAAATTCCGCTAAAACATATAATATCGTCATTTTATATTTTCCACTAATCAATGATAACGTATAACTGAATCCGGTACTCTTAAAACACTCATTTGAAATAAGACGTTCACTCATTTTATGCTTTCCTTTCCGGTAGTCTATAACCTTTGTGTTAGTATCGCACTTAAATGTGCGTACTTGCTTTTAGTTGTATTCTTGCTATGATAATAATATCTTGTCCGGGAAAAGTCAATCCCGCAATAAAAGGAGGATAATTTTATGAGCAAAAAAATAGTAGTAATCACAGGTAGCCCACGTAAAAAAGGGAACAGTTTTGCCATGACAGAGGCTTTTATCAAAGCGGCAGAAAAAAGGGGGCATACAATAACCCGGTTTGATGTTGCAATGATGAATGTGGGGGGATGTCGTGCTTGCGAAACTTGTTTCAAGACAGGGAAAGCCTGTTCTTTTAATGACGATTTTAACATCATAGCTCCTGCTATTCAGGACGCAGACGCAATCGTGTTTTCCATGCCGGTTTACTGGTACTCAATTCCATCACAGATTAAAGCAGTGATTGACAAGCTGTTTTCATTCTATAATGCAAAGGTTGACATTGCGGATAAAGAATGTGCATTGATTTCCTGTTGTGAGGAAAATGATGAATCCGTTTTTGACGGTGTGCGTGTTCCGATAGAGCGTTCTGCCGCATTGTTAAACTGGAAAATGGTAGGAACAGTATTAGTTCCAGCAGTTGTCAATGTTGGAGATATTGATAAAACGAATGGCTGTAAACAGGCAGAAGATTTGGCAAATAAATTTTAATAAGTATAATGCAGGGGGTGGCGGTTTAAAATGCTGTCACCCTCTGAATTATAAAAATACAACCGTAAACCAATCACCGCCCCATGTGGGAGAAAGGGGGAATTTTCTATGGATTGCACAGAAGCATACAAGGAACACATCATGTATTCTTTCAACGGTTTCTGCAAAGTCGTCATACGCTATGCCGCTATCAACGCATGGCGCGACAGGAACAGGCGGCAAAGAGAAATATCCTTTGAATACCTCACAGAAGAAAAATTCTATCCTCTAAGCACATCAGACGAAGCTCTCAAATCACCCTACGAACAATACCCCGTCACAATCTGCGGTCAGACAATCATACTCACCAATGGCGAGCTTGCTGCAGCCCTGTTATCTTTGCCAGAGAAAAAGAGGGAAATCATTTACCTTTATTTTTTCGGGAATTACACACAGCAAGAAATCGGGGATTTATACGGGCATTGTAAAAGTACGGCATGGCATTATATCCACAGTGCCTTGCAGATGTTGCAGGAAGAAATGGAGGTGCTTTTGCGTGGGGAATCCTAAACTCATTCCGTATGAAACCATTGTCCGGGCGACCAGCGGCGAGCCGGAAGCCGTGGAAGAAGTTTTGCGGCATTACAGCAGGCGAATCCGGCTTGCCGCCCTTGAAAACGGACACGTCAACACAGACACCGAGGACAGCATAAAACAGCGGCTTATCACCGCCCTGTTCCAGTTCCGCTTTGACTGAAAAGGGCTGCATGACGGGAGGTGGTATTTGTCGGGAAGATAGTCATGCTTACATTCAGCGACACCGAAGAAAAAGCGGTTGAGAAAGCCATAGCCGCCCTTGCGGATATGATACCTCTGGAAGCCGTACAGTTGTCCCACTCCCCGGCACTTACTTTTCCGGGATTGGAAATCAGACTACACCAACGCCGGGTACTGAAAAATGGGATTGACGTTTCCCTCACCCGTCTGGAATACGGCGCACTCTGCTACCTTGCCGCCAGTCCGGGGAGGGTATTCACAAAGGCGCAAATCTTTGAAGCCGTGTGGCGCATGGGGAGCGAAAGTTGCCAGTCAAGCGTTACAAATGTGATATGCAATCTGCGGAAAAAGATAGAGCCGGACAGCAGGAATCCCACTTACATAAAGACCATTTTAGGGATAGGTTACAAGTTTGTTTCCGGGGAATAACAACAGGATAACCGCCGCTATTGGCGAAGATACGAAACAGGAAATCGGGGAATAAGGTTTCCTGTTTTTTTACGCCCGTTTTGCTTTTCCCCGGCTTTACAGCGGGAGAAAATACCGCCGCCGGGTAATCAAGACACGCTTGACCGAGGAAGAATACGCCGAGTTTTCCGAGCGTGTCACCCTTTGCAAAATGAGCCAAGCCGAGTTTATCCGGCAAGCCCTTATCAAGTCAAGCATACGCCCGGTTATTACCGTTTCCCCGGTCAATGATGAATTGCTGTCTGCCGTTTTTCCGCGCCGAACCGTCTTTATGTGAAAGTGCCAGAAGTAGTAAAGGTTTCTTTACCTATGACACAAGAAAACTTTACCCTAATCAAATAAATATAAACAAACTAAAAGAGAATCAACTAATGGGAGTGAGTGGAGAGCCGCCCGCGCCCTATGGCAAATACTAGAATGTTTTCCTTACTGAAAGCGAATATGCGGAGCTGAAGCAGGAATACCCGGACTGCCTTGAACGGCTTATTGAGGAAATGAGCCGGTATATTGCTTCCAGCGGGAATGATTATGTGAGCCATGCCGCCACGCTTTACAGGTGGGCGGACAGAGAGAAAAAGGAGAACCCGAAAAAGGGAATCCCCGATTATTCTTTCAAAGAGGGCGAGAGCCTTTAGCAACGGAGATACAACGCCCTGTAAACAGGGCGTACAGACAGGACAACGAAGCACAGACAAGAGCTATTTCGCCGGGGGTATCGCCAACGCCCTTATGGAGCGTGAGATTTCCGTGTGCATGACGAATTTTGCTTTGATACTCAATGACCTTGCCGCCAGCTACAAGGGCAGGAACGAATACATAGACCGCCTTTGCCGCTTCCCTCTGCTTATCCTTGACGATTTCGGCATGGTCCCTACTTGACATTACCAAATGGCCTATTTGCTTAACAAGATGTGCAAAATTCGAGAAGATAAGATGTACAAAATCAGATGTCTTATAAACAGAGTGTAGAGTGAAAAAATTATCAGATATTTATACAAAAACACAAAAAACGTTTAATAAACTACAAAAAATGGAATAAATATTTAGTAATCTAAAAATTTTTTATAAAAATCTAATAAAAAGTTTGATTATTACGACAAAATATGCTATGTTTAAAATAACATCGTTGTGCGAAAGTTACAAACAGAAAGAGAATAGGAAAGAAAAGTATGGTAATAATATATTGATACGTGCTGCGAACAGCGAAATCCTTAGATATTAATGTGTAGTAACAACATGCGGCGAAGGAATCTTATTGTTCAAAATCACATAAGAACAATGAAAAAAGGGGAGACAGGAAAGGTGGTGTAGATACTATGGTGGATGAGACAATCCGGTCAATTAAAGAAGCAGAGCAGCAGGCAGAAGAGGTTCTTGTGAAAGCGCAGGAACAGAAAGAACAGATCCTGAAAGATGCATCTCTTCAGGCGAAACAGATTCATGAAGAACTCATAGAAGAGGCGAAAAGAACTGCCGCCGGACTGGATGAGAAAGCCAGAGAAGCGGCGAGAAATCAGGAAGATGAAGAAGCAGAGAAGCTCAAAGATGTGATTGAAGAGCTGAAGGTTTCTGCAAGAGAGAAAAAGAATGCAGCAGTGCAGCTTGTTCTTTCTGAATTAATCTGATCCATGTGGTCGTAACAAAAAAGGAGGGATAAGATTATGGCGGTACTTAAGATGCAGAAAATCAGCATCTGTGCCCTGAAGAAAGATCGAAAAGCAATCCTAGAACAGTTACAGCATCTCGGAGTTCTTGAAGTTGACAGGGACAAAGAAGAGGATGCATTCTTCCAAAAGATGGATACAACCGGACAGCGGATGAAATTTGAAAAAGCGGCAACGGCAGCAGACCAGGCACTGGGGATCCTGGATGCTTACGCTCCGGAGAAAAAGTCATTACTTTCTTCGCTGGAAGGAAAGGAACTGATCGATCGTGAGTTGGAAGAGAAGGTTCAGACATCTGGACCGGAATTGATCAAGACAGCCCGCAGAATTTATGATCTTGATCGAGAGTATGCCGAGCTTAGAGCAGGCATAGCAAAGATCGAGAATCAGATTGAAAGTCTGATGCCGTGGATGGCATTAGATGTTCCGCTTCAGGAAGGCAAGACAAAAAGGACAGCTTTGATCCTGGGAACAATGCCGGGAGAGCTTACTCTTGAGAACATTTATTCTATTCTACTTGAGAAGGCTCCGGAAGTGATGGAGAAAACAGGCGTTGATGTTCATTTAGTTTCAGCAGAATTAAACATGATCTGCATTGCAGTCATCTGCTTGAAAGAACAACTCCAGACAGTGGAAGAAGCACTTCGAAGTGCAGGATTTGCAAGACCATCCCAGAACTGGAGTAAGACACCAAAAGAACAGGCGGAAGTGCTGGAAACAGAGATAGCAGCGTCAAGAGAGCGGATGGCACAGTGTGAGGCAGAACTTAAGAGTCTGGCTTCCAAAAGAACAGAACTTCAGGCCGTGGCAGATTATTACAGAGTCCGAGCAGATAAGTATGCAGTTCTCGGAGATCTTCTTCAGTCAAAGCGTACATTTGTGATAAGTGGATATATACCGGCATGTGAAGCAGGTCCGGTAGAGAAATCTTTGACAGAGAAATATAACTGTATGGTAGATGTTGAAGACATTGAAGAAGGTGAAGAAGCACCGGTTATTTTAAAGAATAACCCGTTCTCTACAAACATGGAAGGCATTGTAGAATCTTACGGATTACCGCATGCCGGAGAGATCGATCCGACAACGATCATGTCATTCTTCTATGTATTTTTCTTCGGAATGATGTTGTCAGATGCAGCGTATGGAGCAGTTGTTGCGATTGTATGTGCGATTCTTGTGAAGAAATATCCAAGAATGTCACAGAGCATGGCAAAATCTTTGAAACTGTTCTTCTACTGTGGAGTATCTACACTTGTATGGGGCGTTCTGTTTGGAGGATATTTTGGAAATATTGTAGACATTGTTTCAGAAAAGTTCTTCGGACATACGGTAACAGTTCCGGCACTTTGGTTTGTTCCATTGAATGATCCAATGAAACTTCTGGTTTATTCTTTGTTATTTGGAACAATTCATTTGTTCGTAGGACTTGGAATTAAAGGTTATCTGTGCTTGAAAGATGGAAAGGTTGTAGATTTTATCTGTGACGTTGTACTTTGGTTCGTGATGCTGATCGGTTTGATCCTGATGCTGCTTCCAAGTGACATCTTTGCATCAATCGCACAGACAACGATCGTGTTCCCGGCGGCTTTGAACACTGCTGCAAAAGTGATGGCTGCAGGCGGCGCAATCGGTATTGTGCTGATGTCAGGAAGAGCGAACAAAAACCCGGCGCTTCGGCTTGCACTTGGAGCGTATGATCTGTATAACGTGACAGGATGGCTCAGTGATGCATTGTCTTATTCAAGACTTCTTGCACTGGGACTTGCAACAGGAGTTATCGCATCAGTTATCAATCAGATGGGAGCAATGCTTCCAAACAATGTGATCGGTGTGATTCTTTTCATTGTGATCTTCATCGTAGGACACGCATTGAACCTGGCAATTAATCTGCTGGGAGCTTATGTACACACAAACCGTTTACAGTTTGTGGAATTCTTCGGAAAATTTTATGAAGGCGGCGGAAAAGCATTCGAGCCTTTTAAAGAAAATACGAAATATGTTGATGTTAAGGAGGAAACAACATTATGAATATAGCAGGTGAACTTGGAGTTGTATATGGATTATTAGGTGCAGCAATCGCAGTATTATTCGCAGGCGCAGGATCTGCGTTAGGTGTAGGTATCGCAGGACAGGCAGCGTCAGGTGTTGTTACAGAAGACCCTAGTAAATTCGCTAAAGTACTTATCATGCAGCTGCTCCCAGGTACACAGGGACTGTATGGACTGCTTGTTGGATTTATTACACTTTCTAAGATCGGTATCCTCGGCGGTGGCGGAGTAGAGGTAAGTGTTCAGTCAGGACTTATGATTCTTGCAGCTTGTCTCCCAATTGGTATCGTTGGACTGATCTCAGGTATCGCACAGGGAAAGACAGCAGCAGCTTCTATCGGAATCGTTGCAAAGAAACCAGAGCAGTTTGGTAAAGCTATGCTGTTCCCGGCAATGGTTGAGACATATGCGATCCTGGCTCTTCTGATTTCCTTCCTCGCAGTAAGTGGTATCCAGCTGTAAGAAATAAATAAAAAGGAGAGCGTGGAGATGAGTGGACTTGACAAAATGAAAGCGCAGATAATCGCAGAGGCGCAGGACAATGCAAAAGAGATACTCGCACAGGCACACGCACAGGCGGATTCTATAATTGGGGAAGCAAAAGCGCAGGCAGAGAAAGATGCACGGAAGATTGTCGCACAGGCAGAAGCCAGAGCAGAAGATTCTGTGAAACGCCTGGCCTCTTCATCAGATATGAGAAAGCGCAAGGCAGTACTTGAGGCGAAACAGGAAGTGATCAGTGAAGTTCTAGAAGATGCTTACAAAGCAGTCGGAGAACTTGATGATGCAGCTTATTTTGCAATGCTTGAAAAGGTTCTTGAGAAGTATGTACTTCCGGAAGAAGGAACAATCTGCTTTACAGAGAAAGACAGAAAACGTATGCCTCAAGGGTATATGGAAAAAGTATATGAAACAGCAAAGAAGAAAGGCGGAAGCCTGGAATTTACAGAGACAGTGCCGGACGGAATGGATGGGGGATTTATCCTGACCTATGGCGGCATCGAAGAAAATTGCACGATCAAAGCGTTGTTTGATGCAAGAAGAGAAGAGTTATCAGATAAAGTGAACCGGCAACTGTTTACAGCAGTGTAGCCGCAAGGAGGGATAATCTTGAGTAAGACAAAATATACCTATGCGGTTGCCAGAATCCGTGCACTGGAAGTCTCTCTTTTAACGAACGCAGTGATCGAACAGCTTCTAGCATGCAAGAGTGCAGAGCAGGCTCTACAGCTTCTGGTTGAAAAGGGCTGGGGAGATCTGACAGCAGGAACGCTGGACGCAGATGAAGTTCTGAATAAGGAAGAAGAGAAGATGTGGCAGACAATCCGCGAGGTGGCACCGGATATGCATGTATTCGATGTTCTGTCACTTCCAAAACTTTATCACAATCTGAAAGCAGCGATCAAAGAAGTGTGTACGGAAGTAGAGAATAAAAATATTTTCTATGATGACTGTGAGATTTCTGGAGAAGAGATGTTTGCACTTGTCCAGAACAAAGAGTTTGACAAGCTGCCGGGGAATATGCCTGGAACAGCAAGAGAAGCATTTGATACGCTGCTTCACACAAGAGACGGACAGTTATGCGATCTTATTATTGATCGTGCAACACTGGAAGCTATGCTGGAAGCAGGAAAAAAATCAGGTGAGAAGATTATTGAAGAGTATGCACAGACAGCAGTTGCAATCGCTGATATTAAGATTGCAGTAAGATCTCAGAAGACAGGAAAAAATGCAGAATTTATGAAGAAAGCAATGGTAAATTGTTCCGAGATCAATGTGGATCAGCTGACACAGGCAGCATTGGCCGGTGCGGAGGAGATCGCACAGTATCTGGAAGGAACATCTTATCGTGAAGGTGCCGATGCACTGCGTATATCACCGTCTGCATTTGAACGTTGGTGTGATAATAAAATGACAGATTCCATGAGGTCACAGAAATATGAATCATTTTCCGTTGGACCGCTTTTGGCGTATCTGTTAGCCAGACAAAATGAGATCAAGACAGTACGGATTATACTGACCGGAAAGCAGAATGAATTTCCGGATGAAGCAATCCGGGAAAGGATAAGGGAGATGTATGTATAAGATTGCAGTAATGGGCGATTATGACAGTATCTATGGATTTGCCACCCTCGGTCTTAGCATCTGCCCTGTGAAAGACCGGGATGAGGCGAAGGCAAAGCTTCGCCAGCTTGCAGAAGGAAATTACGGCATTATCTATATTACAGAGGCTGTGGCTGCACAGATTCCGTCAGAGATCAACAAGTACGGTGAACAGACATTTCCGGCGATCATTCAGATCCCGGGTGTGTCAGGGAATACAGGAGCCGGAGTTGAAGGCGTGAAGAAGACAGTCGAGCAGGCCGTCGGATCAGATATTCTGTTTGGAGGAGTAAGCGAATGAGCACAGGAGTGATTAAAAAAGTCGCAGGACCTCTTGTTATCGCAGAGGGAATGCGTGATGCGAATATGTTTGACGTTGTCCGTGTATCGGAACAGCGTCTGATCGGAGAGATCATCGAGATGCACGGTGACGAGGCATCCATCCAGGTATACGAAGAGACATCAGGTCTCGGACCTGGAGAACCGGTTGAATCTATGGATGTTCCAATGTCTGTAGAATTAGGACCTGGTCTGATTGCAAGTATTTATGACGGAATCCAGAGACCACTGGATGATATTATGAAGATTTCCGGAAATAACCTGAAAAGAGGAGTTGAAGTTCCGTCTCTTAAGAGAAATCTGAAATGGGAGTTCGTTCCTACTGTAAAGGTTGGAGATGAAGTAGAGACAGGAGATGTGATCGGTACAGTTCAGGAAACAGTTCTTGTACAGCAGAAGATCATGGTTCCTTATGGAATTAAAGGAACAATCAAAGAAATCAAAGCCGGAACATTTACAGTAGAAGATATTGTAGCAGTTGTTGAGACAGAAAAAGGCGAAAAAGAATTAACTATGATGCAGAAGTGGCCGGTTCGTCGCGGTCGTCCGTATAAGAAGAAACTTCCGCCGGAGATGCCGCTTGTAACAGGACAGCGTGTTATCGATACATTCTTCCCAATCGCCAAGGGCGGTGTTGCAGCGGTTCCGGGACCTTTCGGAAGTGGAAAGACAGTCATCCAGCATCAGCTTGCAAAATGGGCTGAGGCAGATATCGTTGTATACATCGGATGCGGTGAGCGTGGAAATGAGATGACAGATGTTCTGAATGAGTTCCCGGAACTGAAGGACCCGAAGACAGGACAACCTTTGATGCAGAGAACGGTTTTGATTGCAAACACATCAGACATGCCGGTTGCAGCGCGTGAGGCATCTATTTATACAGGAATCACAATTGCAGAATATTTCCGTGATATGGGATATTCCGTAGCACTTATGGCAGACTCTACATCCCGTTGGGCAGAGGCACTTCGTGAGATGTCAGGACGTCTGGAAGAGATGCCTGGTGAAGAAGGATATCCGGCTTATCTGGGAAGCCGTCTGGCTCAGTTCTATGAGCGTGCCGGACATGTAGTTTCTCTTGGAAAAGAAGGAAGAGAAGGAGCACTTTCTGTTATCGGAGCAGTATCTCCTCCGGGTGGTGATACATCCGAGCCGGTATCACAGGCTACACTTCGTATTGTCAAAGTATTCTGGGGACTGGATGCATCTCTGGCATATAAGAGACATTTCCCGGCAATCAACTGGTTGAAGAGTTACTCTCTGTATCTGGATGATATGGAAAAATGGTTTAACGGACAGGTCGCAGAAGACTGGATGGAAGGCCGTCAGAAGATGATGACACTGCTTCAGGAAGAAGCAGAACTGGAAGAGATTGTTAAGATGGTAGGTATGGATGCACTTTCACCATCCGATCGTCTGAAGATGGAAGCTGCAAGATCAATTCGTGAGGACTTCCTGCATCAGAACTCTTTCCATGAAGTAGATACGTATACGTCATTGAAGAAACAGCACATGATGATGGTTCTGGTCAACGAATTCTTTGACAGAGCAACCGATGCATTAAAAGATGGTGCATCACTTCAGAAGCTGATCTCAATGCCGGTCAGAGAGCAGATCGGACGTTTCAAATATGTAACAGAAGATAAGCTTGACGAAGAATTTAAACAGGTCGATGAGACATTAAGCGTTCAGATCGCAGCAGCATTTGTAAAGGAGGAAGGTTAAATGCCAAAAGAATATAGAACCATTCAGGAAGTGGCCGGACCTCTGATGCTGGTGCATGGAGTAGAAGGCGTAACATATGATGAACTTGGAGAAATCGAGCTGGCAAGTGGCGAGACAAGAAGATGTAAAGTTCTGGAAGTAAACGGAAGCGACGTTCTTGTACAGCTGTTTGAAAGTTCAACAGGTATCAACCTCTCCAACAGTAAGGTGAGATTCCTTGGACGAAGCATGGAACTTGGTGTGTCAGAAGATATGCTTGGACGTGTCTTTGACGGACTTGGTAATCCAATCGATGAAGGTCCACAGATCCTTCCGGATGCCAGAATGGATATCAATGGTCTACCGATGAATCCGGCGGCCAGATGCTATCCGGAGGAGTTTATCCAGACAGGAGTATCTGCGATCGACGGACTGAATACGCTGGTTCGTGGACAGAAGCTTCCAATCTTCTCAGCATCCGGTCTGCCACATGCACAGCTGGCAGCACAGATTGCCCGTCAGGCAAAAGTACTTGGAACAAATGAAAACTTTGCGGTTGTATTTGCCGCTATGGGTATTACGTTCGAGGAGTCTAACTTCTTTATCGAAAGTTTCCGTGAGACAGGAGCCCTCGACAGAACAGTATTGTTCGTCAACCTTGCAAATGACCCGGCGATCGAGCGTATCGCAACGCCACGTATGGCACTGACAGCAGCGGAATATCTTGCATTTGAAAAGGATATGCATGTCCTTGTTATTCTGACAGATATCACAAACTACGCAGATGCTCTGCGTGAGGTTTCAGCAGCAAGAAAGGAGGTTCCTGGACGTCGTGGATATCCTGGATATCTGTACACAGACCTTGCAACACTGTATGAAAGAGCAGGACGTCAGAATGGTAAGAAGGGAAGTATCACAATGATCCCGATCCTGACAATGCCTGAGGATGACAAGACACATCCAATCCCTGACCTGACAGGATATATCACGGAAGGACAGATCATCTTAAGCCGTGAGCTTTACAGAAAAGGAGTAACACCTCCAATTGATGTTCTTCCATCTCTGTCCCGTCTGAAAGATAAAGGAATCGGAGCAGGTAAGACAAGAGCAGATCATTCCAATACGATGAACCAGTTGTTTGCCGCTTATGCGCGTGGTAAAGATGCAAAAGAGCTGATGGTTATCCTGGGAGAGGCCGCACTGACAGAAATTGATCTGAAATATGCACGTTTCGCAGATGCATTTGAAAAAGAATATGTATCTCAGGGATATCAGACAGACCGAAGTATTGAGGAAACTCTGGATATCGGCTGGAAGCTGCTCCGCATGCTGCCGCGTACCGAACTCAAACGAATTGACGATAAGTATCTGGATGAATATTACGACAAAGAGTAAGAACAGACAGAATGATCGAAGATAGAAAGAGGAGGTGGCGGTATTGGCTGCGAAACAAGTGAATCCAACCCGTATGGAACTGACCCGTTTGAAGAAAAAACGGATTACAGCCATTCGTGGTCACAAGCTTTTGAAAGATAAGCGTGATGAGCTGATGCGCCAGTATCTGGATCTTGTCCGAGAAAATATGGAAGTGAGACTTCGTGTAGAAGAAGGGATCCTCTCTGCGAACCGTAATTTTGTTATTGCCCGGGCCGGAATGTCAGAGGCAGCACTGAATACTGCACTGATGGCTCCGAAGCAGGAAGTTGGACTTATAGTTGATGAGAAGAATGTTATGAGTGTTGAGATTCCGACCTTCACATCCAAGACAAGAACAGCGGATGAAAATGATATCTATTCTTATGGATTTGCATTTACTTCCAGCGATCTTGATGGAGCAGTGAAGTCTTTATCAGACATCCTCCCGGATATGATCCGACTTGCAGAATGTGAGAAAGCATGTCAGCTGATGGCGGCAGAGATTGAGAAGACAAGACGTCGTGTAAATGCACTGGAGCATGTTATCATTCCAGAGACAGAGGAAAGTATCAAATACATTACGATGAAACTGGATGAGAATGAGCGTAGTACACAGATCCGACTGATGAAAGTGAAAGATATGATGCTCGAAGAGGCGCATCATTACAAAGAAAAAGAGGCGTAACTATTAAAAATAAAAAAGAACATGACCAGGGAACAAAGGCTTCTGTTTAAGGAGTTTTGAAACTGTGGGTCATGTTCTTTTTCATGTTCAAATTAAAAATGCAAAACATCATACAAGGATTTTGGATTGCAGGAGATCTGTCAAAAGCTGTCTTGCTCCGGCCTGAACCTGTTCTAACGGTATCTTTGATGCATAAGACTCACTGATAAATCCGAACAGACCAAAGCAGATGAATCCGGCAATCTGTCTTGCAGAATATTTTAAAGAATGAGAAGCTCTCAGCTTATCTGTATGAGATTCTACCGTGTCTAAAAGGATCCGATAAAATCGAAAAGCCAGATAAGGATTTGTCTCCGGTACGACATGCTGGAAAAAATCATAACGTTCATAGTAAAGAGACAAAATACTGTCCAGAACGTTCAGATATCCCTGTGTGAGATTGTTTTCAGGATTGTTTTCCTCTTGTCTGCGCTTGTATCCTTCTTTTCCAATAATCAACATATCATTGAAAATGTCGTCAAGGAGGGCAAATTTATCTTTATAATGTGTGTAGAAAGTGATTCGGCTGATATTGGCAATCTTACATAATTCCGTGATTGAAATTACATCAAAAGCCTGTGTGGACAAAAGCTTTAAAAGAGCAGACTTTAAAGCACGTTTTGTTTTGGTGATACGCTTATCCTCCATTGGGCTGTTCTCCTTTCTGTGTTCTGCAGCAGATCATATGAATGCTGTGATTGTTTATCTGTAAAGTTATTTTAACACTTGTAAAGAAAATGGTCAAATACGGCTGGATGAGATTCATTGTTGATCTCGTGTGGTGTGAACCGTAGTGCAGGATAGTGAGTAACAGAAATGTAACATTTCCTGAATAATTCTTAATGAATCATTACTACATATTTAACATAATATAGCAAGAATTCTCCTTCCTCTGCAGGTGGGAGATGAATTGCACAAAAATAAAAAGAACGCTTGTTCGACAATGGGTTCCGTGATATAATAGAGTCAGTCGTGCGAGCTGAGAAATCAGCTAAGCTGATTTCCTCTAGCGAGTGGAAAAAAAAAAAAAATTCTGCTTGCTTTTGTAAGCTGATTGTATATAGCAGGGAAATCCTGTCGGGTAAGGTTTAGCCAACCGCCTGTACCGAGTCCTTGGAGTCGAAGCGGTAACGTCAGATTTAAGCGTAGGACAGGGAGCAACAGAGCCGAAACGAAAGTGAAGTGATGGAGCTGGGAAATTATTATGAGGTTGGAAGCGGTCGATGTGTTGATAACTACAGCAGACAACATTTCTGCAACCGTTAAGGCAAGGGAGCAGAAACATCCCCCAGTCCGAGAGCTTGGCGAGGTTGATGATAAATATACAATACAGAACAGCTGAGGTCCTGTTATCTCCTCGAAAGAGGTATGGAAATCAAACCAAAGAAATGCGATAGAAATTCAAATGGATAACAGGAAGTCCGATACGCCCATAGTACCGAAGAAGCTGCTAATCACAGTCGAGGAAAGGGGCGTACACTTTATAGCTTCAAGTAAATCTGAATCATGCAGACAAGGAGAGCTGACATCATGGTAAATGAATTGCTTGGAATACAGTACAACATTGCGAAAGCAAATGTAACCGATAGGAAAGTTCAGAATCTTGCGTCCTATATCAATGTAGATAGTCTTAGGGCAATCCATAGAACTATGGATAAGAACAAGGCAAGCGGAATTGATAAAGTGACAAAAGAGAAGTATGAACAGAACCTAGAGGAAAACCTTGAGAATCTTGTGAAAAGAATGAAAACTGGCAGTTACCGCCCCAATCCTACAAGAAGAGTTTATATTCCCAAGGAAACAAAAGGCAAAATGAGACCACTTGGCATATCCAGTTATGAGGATAAGCTGGTGGAAAGTGCAATCGCACAGATACTGGAGCAGATTTATGAGCCGAAATTCTATAATGAGAGTTTTGGGTTTAGACCAAACAGAAACTGCCATCAGGCAGTAAGGGAAATCATAGAAATGGTTCAATATCGCAAAACGAATTATGTGGTGGAAGCAGATATCAGAGGCTTCTTTGATAATGTAAATCATGACTGGCTGATGAAGATGTTGAAACATGATATAGCAGACAAGAGATTCCTTGAATTAATAGAGAAGTTTCTGAAGGCAGGTATCATGGAAAACGGGAAATATCTAGACAGTGAACGTGGAACACCACAGGGAAATGGAGCCAGTCCGATACTCGCAAATATTTATCTGCACTATGTACTGGATAACTGGTTTGATGTGATTGTAAAACGACAGTGTAATGGAGAATGTTACTTAATACGTTATGCTGATGATTTTGTCTGTTGCTTTCAGAGTGGATACGAAGCAAAAGTATTTCGAGAGAAACTAGAAGAACGCTTTGCAAAGTATGGACTCGAACTTGCGGAAGAAAAGACCAAAGTATTAGAGTTCGGGAGGTTTGCCAGGAGAAACAGGGAAAGAAGAGGACAGGGAAAACCAGATACCTTCGACTTTCTTGGCTTCACGTTTTATTGCGGAATGGATGGAAAGAAGCAGTTTTTCCGATGCAGAGTGAAAACGAGTAAGAAGAAGCTACGCAGTAAAATAAAAGCGATGAAAGAATGGATAATGAAGCACAGGACACTGCCGTTGGAATGGATATTTAAAACTATCAATGCAAAACTGCGAGGACATTATCAATACTACGGTGTAACGGATAATATAAGAGAAGTAAAAACATTTCTATGTATTACAAAGAAACTGCTGTTTAAATGGTTAAACCGTAGAAGCCAGAGATGCAGTTACACATGGGACACATTCAACAATGGGTTGCTTAGAACATTTCCATTACTTGAGCCAAGTATCAAGGTAAGCCTGTTTTACAGGTAGTATGAATATAAAGTGAAAAGCCGTATGCCTTAATAGGGCACGTACGGTTTTGTGTAGGGGTATGGGGAGCAATCCCCATATCTACTAGAGGAAAACATAGATTATTAGAGAGAGGACTGATTTGCATGGAAAAAATAGATCATAATGCACATTCAGTGTATCTGATGTATTATCATCTGATCATGGTAGTAAAATATCGAAGGAAAGTCATTGATAATCCAATTTCAGAAAGAGCAAAAGAGATATGGGAACATATTGCTCCACGGTATGGGATTGTTCTGGAAGAATGGAATCATGACATTGATCATGTGCATGTAATGTTCCGTGCACAGCCGAGAACGGAACTTAGTAAATTTATCAATGCTTATAAAAGTGCCAGTAGCAGACTATTAGGAGTATCCGGAAATCAGGGAAAAACTTTGGAAAGAAGCCTTTTGGAGTCAGAGCTTCTGCCTGTTGACAGCTGGAGGCGCCCCAGTAGAAGTAATCCGTCAATACATTGAAACACAGGGAGAGAAGAAGTATTGAACATAGCATATCGTTTCCGAATTTATCCGACAGAAGAACAGAAGATATTTCTTGGCAAAACATTTGGCTGTTGTCGTTTTTTGTATAATCAGATGCTTAATGATAAGATCCAAGAGTATGAAAAGACGAAGAAAATGTTAAAGAACACACCAGCCATGTACAAAAAGGAATATCCATTTTTGAAAGAAGTAGATTCGCTGGCGCTGGCAAATGTCCAGCTTCATCTGGAAAAGGCATATAGGAATTTTTTTCGGGATCCCAAGATTGGATTTCCGAAGTTCAAGTCAAAACATCATTCCAGAAACAGCTATACAACGAATGTGGTCAATGGAAATATCCTGGTGGAAAGTAAGCGGATCCGACTTCCTAAATTAAAATGGATTGCCATGAAAAAACACAGGGAGCCAGCAAAAGGCCTTTGCCTGAAATCAGTGACAGTCAGTATGGAACCATCTGGAAAATACTTTGCAAGCCTGCTGTATGAAGGATACAGCTGTGAAAACCAAGCAGCTGAACCAGATTACAGTACTGCGAAGATACTTGGAATAGATTATGCCATGCAGGGGATGGCGGTGTTTTCAGAAGAAGTTGAGACGGAAGAAGCAGGATTTTTTAGAAAAAACGAAAAAAGACTGGCGAGGGAGCAACGAAAGTTGTCAAGATGCGTACGAGGAAGTCATAATTATGAACTGCAGAAAAAGAAAGTTGCCAGATGTCATGAAAAGATACGAAATCAGAGAAGAGATTATCTGCACAAACTAAGCCGAAAGATTGCAGACGGTTATGATGCAGTTGCAGTGGAAGACATCGATATGAAAGCAATGGGGCAATGCCTGCATTTCGGAAAAAGCGTACATGATAATGGATATGGAATGTTCAGGGAAATGTTAGACTATAAACTGGTGTGGAAAGGAAAGAAAATGGTAAAGGTAGACCGTTTCTTTCCTTCCAGTAAAAAATGCTGTCAATGTGGAAGGATAAAGAAAGAACTCAAATTATCCGAAAGAGTCTATCGCTGTCCGTGTGGGAATGAGATGGACAGAGATTGTAATGCAGCAATCAACATCCGTGAAGAGGCAAGAAGGATGTTGACAGCATAAATGTCCGTATCCGGACAAGTTGATAATAAGAAAATATGCCCGTGTCCGGGCAAAAGAATCGCGGGGCACGCGAGGATAGCTTGTAGATACTTGGCTCAGTGGAGTCATTGAGCAAGAAGCTCCCACTTCAAAATCAGTGATTTAAGTGGTGGGAGTATGTCACTAACACCATTCATAATGAAGGCAGAAAGATAGAGAGCAGACTGGAAGAGTGGCTCGTATTTCTAAGTCAGGACGATCCAGACATGATTATCAATCTGTTAAATTGCAATCCGGAATTAAAAAAGATATACGAGGAAGTTTATACCATCTGCCTGAATATGGAGAGGATGATGAGTATGTTTTCAAAAGAACTTGAGATTTTAGATCGAAACACAGTAAAATTGATGGTTGATGAGATGATAGAAGAATACACTAAAATGACGGAAGAACATGCAAAAAAGATGGAAGCGTTAGATGAAGTAGGCAGACAGATGGAAGCTAAACAGGAGAAACTGAAAGCTGACGGAGAGAAGCTGAAAGCCGACGGAGAGAAGCTGAAAGCCGACGGAGAGAAGCTGAAAGCCGACGAAGAGAAGCTGAAAGCAGATAAAGAAAAGCTGAAAGCAGATGAAGCGGAATTAAAAGCAAGGAAAGAGAAGCTAGAAACAGATGTAGCTATACAGAAAGAGCGCGCAGAGACAGCAGAAGCAGAGGTTGAGTATCTGCGAAAGCAATTAGCGGAGCTGCAAAAATCAAATAAATAATAACAAAGAAGAGCCAATATTCGAGAGTTTGTCAAGGACCCCAGAAATATTGACTCTTCTTTTTCGTCTACCCCCGATACTCTCCCGGCTGACAGTGATACTTCTCCTGAAATTTCTTATAGAAGAAGGTTACATT